>Ga0209417_1004533_pt1 | contig 16481 bp, 16 predicted proteins | sample RifGroF2_FD_184002 | JGI IMG/M metagenome (GOLD analysis project Ga0209417, IMG submission 184002) | Groundwater microbial communities from Rifle, Colorado, USA - Groundwater F2 (SPAdes) (version 2) | ecosystem: Environmental > Aquatic > Deep subsurface > Groundwater | place: Rifle, Colorado... | reverse complement strand
CCTCGTCCCTCTGTTTCGCAGATACCATTCGTGAAATTCGTGAAATTCGTGGACAAATCCGGAAGTCTTCGTCCTTCTGATTCACAAATACCCTTCGCGGAAATCGTTGAAAGTTTTGTTTTTATCCACGAATTATACGAATTAAACGAATTGGACGAGTCCCTGCTCCGTGCTTCTTCGTGCCTCTTCTTGGATTTCGTTGAAAGCTTATGTTTTAATCCACTAATTACACTAATTAATCGAATACTTTCTTCGTGAATTCGTGAAATTCGTGAAATTCGTGGACAAATCCGGTAGTCCTCGTCCCTCTGTTTCGCAGATACCATTCGTGAAATTCGTGAAATTCGTGGACAAATCCGGAAGTCTTCGTCCTTCTGATTCACAAATACCCTTCGCGAAAATCGTTGAAAGCTTTGTTTTTATCAACGAATTATACGAATTAAACGAATTGGACGAGTCCCTGCTCTCTGCTTCTTCGTGCTTCTTCTTGGATTTCGTTGAAAGCGCATTTTTTATCCACTAATTACACTAATTAGTCGAATACTTTCTTCGTGAATTCGTGAAATTCGTGAAATTCGTGGACAAATCCGGAAGTCTTCGTCCCTCTGCTTCGCAAATACCCTTCGTGAAATTCGTGGACAAATCCGGATGCCCCGGTACTCCTGCTTCCCAGATACCCTTCGTGAAATTCGTGAAATTCGTGGACAAATCCGGTAGTCCTCGTCGCTCTGCTTCACAACCATGCCCGAGGGTGGTGAATGGCACTGAAATGATCGTCAGCATGAGCTCAAAAACCACCAAAAATCCACATTATTCTAAAACAAAACACATTTTTTTCAAACCCTTGAAAAACAGGGGTCAAATATATCATCGCTTCGTTCTCGCTTCGAAGTAGCTTCGAAGCGGCTTCGTATTTTTACGAACCCAAAACGAAACCATTTCGAAGGTACCCTGACTTTGGCATGACACAGGTATAAAATGATCCTTTTCGGGTACATTTATGAAATTCGTATTCAGTAAGGGTAATGACCGGATGCCTCCTTACCTGAAAAAAACCCGTGCATGACTCATCCTTCTGTGCAGCCTGTCAGATCAACCTGCTGGTCTTCAGGTCTCTGTTCCCTGGTTGGGCGATTCACCGGCGCGTAGCCGGGTAGCACTGCTGCGAAGCACACTGCCGGGTGAAATCAGGAAATCAGGAAACGCAATGTTTCCTGATGGTGCGCACTATCAGTGAGTTAACAGGTGGGTAAAAAATTATTCATTTTTGCTTCATATTTCGGCAAGAATCCATACTTTTGGCTTCAATAGAGTGTCGGTAGTGCACAAACCGTCAGCATGGCTCAACAGGTGCCCGAACCCGTAGAAGGAGGAGCGGCCCGGACAAGTGGAAAAATGCCACCTTTTCAGCAAAAAGCCCTGCATGCTTTTTTGCTCATACCGACCTCACGACCAAAAAGTTAGTACAATTATGCTGTAACTGACCTGGCGAAGCTGTGAAAATGGCAGACATAGATAAGGGTGTAGTATAGTGATTAGAACTGGTACAGTGGAGTTTTTATCGTGCTCCCAAAGCGGGAAAGAATTTTCGATCTGTTTGCTCATGGTATTGGAAAGAATTATATTTGTAACCCGACAACAGATAAACCAAAATCATTTATGTGTGAAACAATACCTCTCCATAGTGCCAGGGCAATATAAGGGCGAAGCACTGAGCGGGTACACCGAGCAACAAGTGATGAAGCGCGCAGGACAAATTGTAAGCCCACTAGATCAGCTTGTAAATCAGCAAAATAATAATTCGGATCATCATCAAAAGGGATATGTTTATGATGATATATACTTGTTGTACACAAGGCTAAAAAACAGTACTACAATGAATAGAATATTAAAAATCATATTTGTATATATTGCTGGAGCAGCTTCAATATTCGGATTATTGATTGCTGGATATTATCAATTTATATATGAAGATAAAATCATTATCGAAGTGAAGACTATAGATGCTGTTGAGTTGACTTCACTACCAAAGATTGATGGTTTAAGGGCAACTTTTGAATTTAATGATACGACTGTTACAAACTTATGGAAGATTAGATTTTACATTAGTAACAAGGGGAACAAAACAATAATAGGACAAGGAGACCGAAAAGATTTATTGTCAGATGGATTGCCTCTATATTTGCGTGATTCTATTTCGATTTTATCAATAATGACAAATGATAAAAATTTTCCAGTTGAGATAAGAAATCAAAAAAACTATTTGACTCTTAATTTTAAACAATGGAAAGCTGGTGAATATCTTGAAGTAATTGGATATATTGAGAACTTTAAGAAGGCTGAACCAATAATATTTATTGACGATAGAGATATAATTGAATCACAAATTGTATTTACCAAATATGAGCCAGTTGAAAAAGAATTAAAGGCAAAGCTAATTGATAATTTACCAAAAGGAGTTCAAAATTTCATTAAGTGGTTGATTATTTTGACAATAATTGTTTTGGATATTTTGTCGATTTTTACGATACGCAAAGAGTTGAAAAAGGATGAAATGCAAAATTCCAGAGCAGTAGCAATAATGGCGTTCATTCTTTGGATGATTGTGACTGTTTTATTTACCACTCCATTACTATGGATATTAGAATTATAAAAGCCCAGTGTACAACAATGTATAAAAATAATAGCCGGTTTAGTAGTAAATTCACGGGTTGTAGCCCGCTCCAACTTTTGTGTAACTTGACAGGGATGAAGCTCACAAACGGCTACTATTCTTATACAAACCGTTATCGGCAAGACTAACAAACCGACAGTGCAACAATAAACAGACCGAATATGATATTTTAAAAGTTCAAGACTACAAAAATCTTTCATAAATGAATCACTGAATAAAACAAAAACATTCAGTGCTAAAACCGCCTATGATGCTAAGACAACCGTTTTTCTTTCACATAAACACAAGGATATAGAAGAGCTTGAAGAGGCAACAGGTGTAATTGAGTTATTAGAAGATTTAGGAGTAAAAGTATATATAGACAGTTTGGATAATAAAATGCCGAACCAAACATCTGGAGATACTGCAACGAGAATTAAAGAGATTATAAAATATTGCGACAGGTTTGTTTTACTTGCTACGACAAAAGCTATAGAGTCACATTGGTGCAATTGGGAGCTTGGACTCGGAGATGTCCACAAGTTCCCAAACAAAATAGCCATTTTACCTATTAAGGAAAAAGGACAACTTGACTCACAATATAAAGGTAATGAGTATTTACAAATTTATCCAAGTATTTACTACTATAAGGCTTTTACTAATTTGCAAGGACATTATTTTAAAGAGGGTTATTATCATAAGTCTTTAGAAAATTCAGACGGCAGGTTTTATTTAACACCTTTAAAAGATTGGTTAAGTAAATGACAACAAAATACCAAATAATCAAACTTGGTTCCGACAATCCTTTCTACAAAGAGGTGTTGGACACTTTGTATCATCATATTCAAGAACTTGGTTTAGCAAAAGAATCAATTCTTGAAATTGATGAAAACAATTTCAAGACTGAATACAAAGGTAATGCTCCGACATTTTGCCTTTATTTCGGTAGTAATGCAGGTGACTTCAAGAATATTGATTTACTTAAAATATTAATTAATGATGCTAACCTAATTCTCCCTATTGCTTCAGACATAACAAAATTCAAACAGCAAATTCCGACAGAATTAGAGAATGTAAATGGTTTTGAATTAGCCTCAAGTAATGACATTGAGAAACTTGTTTCTTGCATATTAGAAGGACTAAGTTTGTTGCGACTATCTCGAAGGCTTTTCATCAGCTACAAAAGAGATGAATCTTCAACAGTTGCAATACAGTTGTTTGAGCAGTTTGAAAAAAACGGATTTGATGTTTTCCTTGACACACACAGTATTCGACCCGGAGAGCCATTTCAAGAGGAACTTTGGCATAGAATGGCTGATACTGATGTAGTTGTTTTATTAAATACACCTGGATTTTTAAATAGCAATTGGACAACACAAGAGTTGGCTAAAGCCAACTCTATGTCAATTGGTATTTTACAGGTGATTTGGCCATCGCATAAACTTGAAAGAGATGCAGAATTAAGCATCCCGCTTCAATTAAGTGATTCCGATTTCGGAAACAAAACCTTTAAAAAACCAACGAGTTATCTTAACCCTATCGCAATTTCAAATATCATTAGTCAAGTTGAATCGCTACGAGCAAGAAGTTTAGCGTCAAGACAAGACAATATTATTACTGAATTCATTGCATCATCTATTCGAGTTGGTAAAAAGGCTGACTTACAATCAGAAAAATTTATCACAATTAAAAGAAGTGATGGCAAAGAATTGGTAATTATTCCACCCGTTGGTGTTCCGCAAGCATTTACCTACAATCAATCCGAAGAATTGGTTGCGAGAATTAAATCAAAAAATGTTGCAGGTGCTTTCTTGTTATTTGACCACCGAAACCTTAGAGAAAAATGGATTAAACATTTGGATTGGTTGGATAATTATCTTCCAGTAAAAACAATCAAAATCGTAAAAGCAGAAGAATGGCTAAAGACAATTTAAATAAAGTGTTTTTATCTGCAAGTATTCCTTATCCTGATAGGGATAAGAAGTTCTATGATACTGCTGATATTGTTTCTATAAGAGATTCAGTTCGTGCATTGGCAACTGTTGTAATTCCAAAAGCACATCTTATTTGGGGCGGACATCCTTCTATTACACCGTTGATTCGTTTTGTTATGGACAGAATGAATATTGATTTAAAAAAGCACATTACACTTTACCAATCGCAATTTTTCGAGGAGTATTTTCCACCAGACAACTTTGCTTTTGAAAATATAGTGCTGACAGAAAAGAGAAACAACCGTGATGAAAGTTTGGCATTAATGAGAAGTAAGCTCATCAATGAAAATGATTTTAAAGTTGGGATTTTTATTGGTGGTATGGAGGGAATAAATGACGAGTATGTAATGTTCAAAGAAAAACACCCAAATGCTTTGATTTTGCCCATAGCAAGCACAGGTGCAGCAGCAAAAATTCTGTATGAAAACCAACAACAAGGCTTTGATATTAGACTAAAGAACGATTACGCTTATATGGCACTATTCAGAGATTTACTTCACGATTACATTTAATATTTACAACAATGGGTAAAAAGATTTTTGTTTCATACAAATACTCAGACTCACAAGTTCAGGACTTAAACATTTACGAAAATGTAAAAGACTTTTTTGGCAATGTCCTTAGACAAAAAGTAACAACAACTGCTCGACACTATGTAGATAAAATTGATGAACTGCTTGAATTAGGTGACCACATATTTAAAGGTGAAGATGATGATGAGGATATGGGCACTCTTGAAGATGCAACAATCGGCTCAAAACTTGGAGACAAAATATTTGACAGCACTGTAACTATTGTTTTAGTATCAAAAGGAATGAAGGAAACATACAGTGCGGAAAAAGACCAATGGATTCCTTGGGAAGTTTCATATTCACTTAAAGAGCAATCAAGAGAAGGAGGTAGAAGCAAGACAAATGCCGTATTGGCTGTAGTGCTTCCAGACACTTTCGGAAGCTATGATTATTACATCGTAGATAACTCTTGCCCTTATTGTAAATGCAGGACTTTAAAAACGGATTTTCTATTTCAAATCTTACGGGACAATATGTTTAATATAAAAAAGCCAGTTTTTACTGAATGTGAAAATCATACAGGTAGTAAACCCTATCAGGATTATTCGTCTTTTATCCATTCCGTTAAATGGTCTGACTTTCATTCTAATCCCAATAAGTATATTGACATTGCAGTTAATATAAGGCAAAATATAAATGATTACGAACTAACTAAAACCGTAAAATAAAATGCCTCGTTATTCATTTTTCAGTTTCTGTTACGAAGATGTAAAAAACTTTAAGGTTAATGTTGTTCGCAATAGTTGGCTACTGAATCATAGTGCAGACACCTTTATTGACGGTTCTATTTGGGAAAAGGAAAAAAGTAAAGGTCCAACCGTAATAAAAAATTTAATAGAAGCTGGTTTAAAAAAGACTTCTGTAACAACTGTTCTTATCGGAGATGAAACAGCGGACAGACACTGGGTTAAATATGAAATAGTAAGGAGTTTTGAAAAAGGCAACGGTATACTTGGGATTCACATAAACAGAATTAGAGGGAAAGAACAAGCAATTTCATCTCGTGGACTGAACCCGCTTGACAGACTTGCATTTCAAATAACAGAGGACGGCAAAAAAATTAGATTCTACGAACTTGTAAATAGAAAGTGGGTTGAGTTTGCTGACTTATCCGAAATAAACAACAAGAAGTCAAATACACTTTATTTCGAGGACGGTTGGTTTTCAAATGAGTTTGGTAAATCATTTAAGTTCTCAGACAAATTCGACACATACTGTTGGGTTAACGACAACGGACATAAAAACTTTTCAACTTGGGTAGACAATGCAGCACAGCAAGCAGGACGATAAATCACGGCTGACCGAAAGAAGCCCAGTCGATAACAAGCGGTATAAAACGTTGGAGTTTAAGTGGTTATTCGAACGTTCTGCCCCGCATCAAGTTCGGTGTAACTGGACAGGAAAGTAGCCCGCAATCCCCAACGATTTCATACCGCCAAACGTTACCGCAAATTCTAAATTGAATCCAGATTGAACAAAAAATATAAATAATATGGCATCACCTAGACTTTTTGTAAGTTCAACGTGTTACGATTTACAGGAAATTCGATTTCAACTTCGTCAATTCATTGTAGATTTCGGATACGAACCAGTTATGAGTGAATTTGATGACATTTTCTACAATTATGAAAATCATGTTCAAGATTCCTGTTTAGAGGAAATTTCCAAATGTCAATTGTTTTTACTCGTTGTTGGTAATAATTATGGGAGTATTTATCATCAAGAAAAAGAGAGGAATAAAATCCCAGACTCTGTTACATTGACTGAGTTTAAAAAAGCATTAGAGGTCAATATTTTCAAACACACCTTCATTAACAAATTTGTCGATTACGACTGGAAAAATTATAGAAGAGCTTTGAATAAAGTTATGTTAAAGTACTTCAAGGAAAATAATGTTGATAATTCTAAAATTGAAATTGTAAAGTCCAAATTAAAAAAAGAGTTTGACGAAACTTACCCATTCCCGTACGATTCTTATCGGTACGTTTTCTATTTCTTAGATATAATCAATGAGCTTAAAGAGGGAAATGCTTATAATATTTTTGAATCATTTGCGGATATTAAAGAATCATTAAAGAAACAATGGGCTGGATTTATGTATGAGAGCCTTACAAGGAATAAAAGGCATGATGATTTAAATTTGAAACCCTTAGAAGACAAAATTTCTCACATTGATAGCAATCTGAAAAAGTTAATTGAGACAAAATCATCAAGTCAAGGTTCTAAAATATCTTTTGATATTGGTAAATTATCCAAAGATTATGATTTGGAAAATTTAGAGAATCTTCAAATTAAAATTGATAACGTATTAAAGGAAATATTTTGCTATGAATATTACAATATGAATGATAGAAAGACATACCACCAAAAACGCGTTTGTTTTAACAAAATGGTTAGTGATGAAGATACTACTGCATGGCTAAAATATTTAGACGAGATTGTAAAGAACTACAAATGGTCAAAATATATTCCCTATAATATTGTATTTAAAAATATACACCTTTCAAAATACAACAAAAACAATTCAGAAATACCATATAAGAGTATAATAGAATTAGATTCAATATTTAAGGCTTTTTCAAATGATGAGAAAAATAGTTTTGTAAAAACAGTTCAACAAAAATTTATTGAAGCATACGAAGCTCCTGTGGATAAAGATGATTTACCTTTTTAAATACTTTCGGTAATAAATACGACTCTGAGCGGTCTGCAAGACCCGGCGATGAGTACATGTTGAACTACATACCTTAACAGGCTATGTACCTACCGGCCGTTATTGAAATAATTCAGAGGAAAATCGGCTGTTGTGGTTGGCGGTATTAATGAATTTGAGGTAACTAAAGTTATCTAATTTTTATGGAATAGTGCTATAAATGAATGGGTTTGACCTTTTTATTGACCTGATGGTATAGTTTTCCCTCTCCACACGAAAGAGGCGGCATTTTAGAAGGGCATTAAGCAAGTACATGGGTTTGGCTTTGGATGATCAGATCTGGTGAGCGTATTTTGGGGCAATACTTTTACGATGACCATGTTGCCCTTTGAATAGCGAATATGGGCATCGAACCACTGAGATTTATACCCACGTAAGCAAGCATGAGTATAGTCTAAAGAGGTATTAATGAAATTTTCGCCGTAACACTTGGTGGACAATGATGAGCGTCTATCGTTTCCTATCCGAACTTTTTCTGCTATGATATGTTAATATTTTGCATCAAATTATGCTTTATATAACGCAATATTAAATTAGTTTCAAAATGAAGCTCTTGTTATCTATTATTTTCTGTTTTTTCACTATATTGAATTGTTTTAGTCAGGCACATTCTTTTTACTCACAGGTAGATACTTTAAGCATTGACTCTAAAGTGTTTGAAACCATAAGAAGGATTACAGTCAGTCTTCCAAATGATTATAACAAACTTAAACAACCCAAAAACTGTATTCTGTATTTAGACGGTGACGATGATGAAATAGCTGGCACAATCTTACAAGTAACCAATAACTTATACTTGTATGATGACATTCCACAGAGTGTTTTGGTGGGCGTTTTTCATGAAAACAGAGACCAGGAATTACAAGAGAAAAACAAACTGTATGATTTTATTACTAATGAAGTACTTCCTGTAATTACTGATAAATATTCTTTAAAAAAGGAAATAACAATTGTAGGTCACTCATTTGGCGCGTACTTCGCAACTTTTTGTTTTTTAATAAATAATGAACTTTTCAATAACTGTATCGCGATAAGTCCTGCTTATTGGCCAAATAATGAAGATATTTATGCAATTGCTGAACTGAGATTTGAAAAACAAGATAAATTGTCAGGAAATTTTTATTTGGCCATTGGTGATAAACGATGGGATGACATTTCCTTAAGGGAAGGTGTTTTCAAATTTAAATCGATTATTGAAAGCAAGAATAATAGTTTTGGTTTTCAATTTAATGATTTAATAGGTTTCAATCATAATTCTTCGCCAACAGTTGGGTTTGGATTAGGGCTAAATTATTGCTTTGATCAATGGGAATGGGAAAGTGTTTTAGAGGATCAGAACAACAGAATCAATTCATTTCCGGATTTTTGGCGACACTATGAATTAAAAGCTGATGCACTAAAATATTTAAATAGGACAAGCGAAGCTATTGAAATTTATAAGATCACAATAGAAAAGTTGAATTTGGATAAAGAGATTTCAAGTTCTGAGAGGTTACTTTGCTTAAAACGAATTGAGAACAAGATGGGAACGAGATAACCCCCCCCTGATAAATTTCACACAAATGCGCCGCTACGCCAAATTGCCACTTCATGGCATTTCCTTACCCGCTAGCTACGGGAAGTCGGCTGCGATATGAGTTTGTATTGAACGGAACCTCCTGTTGGAATGGAGTTTTAATAATTCATTTTCAAATTGAAAACTGAAATACATCCTTCAACAGGCTATGTATCACCGTGGCAAAAAACCAATAGCGGCGTTATCCATACCAACAGGATTGAGTTTGTAAACAGTAATATGATTGTCCTTGCGGGAGGCATTGGAGTCTGAACCAGGGCATCAATGCTGCTAACCGGATCTAAGGGGCGGAGCATGAGGCAAAGATTGATCTGGTAGCACTTCAATATTCCCGGCTTCAGTCAGTGGGAAGAACCGATCTGCGATACATTCAGAAAATGCCACGGCAGGAAAGCTGCAAGACCACTGAGATTTATACCCAAGTGAGCGAAAAGAGCATACAAAGAATTGATTCGCCCTATTACACTTTGTAGATTTTTTAACAAATTTTTTATTGCTGAAATTAATCACCATAAAGGTGTAGTTTTACGCCCAAATTGGGATGTGTAACAACACCTTTGGTGAATATATAGACGAGTTACCCAACTTAATGATATTACGAAGACATTATAATAGTGTTAAACCTAACTTGTATAATATGAAAAACTTTAGTTTTTTATTTTCGGTCATCATGATAATGATGGCAATTGTATTCAATTGTTGTAAAAAAGACGACAATTCGGTTCAGTCCGAACGGAAAAAGTGCGCCTGGGTTGCCGGCAGTGTTGACAGCACAGGCTACGGCATGATACTTTATTCGGCTGATGGTGGCGAAAACTGGGAAAGGCAGGGAGAAGGCAATCCTTCGTTGCTGGGGATTCATGTCCTTGACATTTGGGCAGTGGACGACCAAACCGTTTGGGCTGTCGGCAGCGGAAATGTTATTCTGAAAACTCTGGATGGCGGAAAGACCTGGGTTCAGATCCAGGCACCAGAAAATAATCCGGATACAGAGCTGAACTCTATTTGCGTCGTGAACCGCACTGTTGTATGGATCAGTGGTTCTGGTGGAACCGTTTATCGCTCGAATGATAGCGGAAATACTTGGACCATGTTTGACCCGGCTTTCTTTCACAACGCTTTTATAGGGGGTGTATGGGCAATCACACCTCAGAAAGTTTATGTTGTGGGAGCAATTCTTGGCAATGGCCTTGAAAGAGGATTTATTGGCTGTACGTCAGATGGTGGAGCCACATGGGATTCGATTTCTCCTGCTGCTGATTATAACAGGCATCAATGGATTGGCGTTACTTCTTCCAAAAACACAATCGTTATCTATGGTGTAAAGTCACACTACATTTCCAGTGCCGATGGAGGAATAACCTGGGAAAATGATTCATTGCAAACAGCCGGAGGGGGAGGCGGGGCCGATATCAATCACCTGATGATGCTTAACCCTCAAACATGGTGGGGAGCGCTTGATATGGGGCATATTTATCTGACTAATGATGGGGGATCTTCATGGATTTCACAGGAAACAAACCAGGGCAATATGTTCATGTTTGGTATCGATGCATGGAACAGCCAGTTTGCATTGGCTGTCTCACGTTCGACACGACCGCCACTGAACGGATCGATCATGAAAACCGTGAACGGGGGAACAACCTGGGAAGTCAAACAGAGCTGCAGTAGCCGTTTAAGCAAAGTAACCTTTATCAAACAGTAAGGCGGTAGTCCCATCCTTTCCGATACGGTTGATACACAAGAGGGGTAAGGGCTGCTCCAATTCACTGTTCATATATAAAAAAGCTGATTCTTTTCTTTGATCGATGACTATTGAACTAATATTAAGCACAAAAGGCACAAAGAGATTGATAATTTTCAATGGCTACAACTTTCGGGTGGCCTTTTACTAATATAGACTGTACTACTCCCTTGGGAAAATTGTTATGTTTGGAAATAGTACCTTATTCAGTGAACCCTATTTACTGGATGTGTTGTGAGTAATCCGAAATTTTTCCCGGCAGTTGACTCAACTACTGATTTGAGTTACGGTTATTCAGCCGAGAATCCGGTTGTTATTAAAAATGCGGACTTGAATAATAGTATTGGTTCATCTTACTATTATTTATCTAGAGTAAGAACCGATGAAGGGAATAAACTAAAATTGATACAAAGGTATTCAGTTGAGAATCCGAAATATAGAAAACCAGGCATTACTTTGCGAAATATGTATACTGGTGTGCCTTTAAGCTATGTACCAGGGCCTTTACTTGACTGCTATATTTTAAAAGCAGAAAATGAATCGGATACAATCAGTATTTATATTAATCCCTATTTGAAAGGGATTGTAAAGGTACCGAATGGATTAAAATTCGAAAAGGAATAAATGAAAACGTCGCATAATATCAGCTACCCGTCAAGTGCGACAGCGGTGGTTTTCTGTGGGCATCTATCCGCTTGGGCTCCTTTTTGGATAGACAGGAAGGTGCCCACAATCTGTCACCACGTGTAGCTTCACATGTGATAGCGAATAAAACACAGCAATATGATAAAGAACCAGCTTATAGAGATGTTATTTCTTGTGTTATTCTTAAATGCATCGTGTCAGGATAATAAAACAAGAATTATGGATACATATTCTGACGGTAATATTAAGACAATAATTGAATACGTTAATCCATACGATACTTCTGATTTTAAATTAATTGGGTTTTATAACTCCGGAGATACCAATCTGGTTATTTCAGTTTCTCAAGACATGAGGAATGGCATTTCAACTTATTTTTATGAGAATGGTACAATGAAATATCGTATTAGTTATAAAAATGACCAATTGCATGGGAAGGTTACCTACTGGTATCCAAATGGTCAATTATGGCAAAAGGCATACTTTAATTACGGACAAATAGATGATACTATATGCGATTATTATGAAAGTGGAATTATTAAATCAATTGGTTTGTTTAATAATGGAACCGGAGAATTTAAATATTATCATCCAAATGGCAGGTTGTGGAAAACTGGAAAGGTACTGAATGGAAAAGAAGAAGGAAATTGGTTTTACTACTATTCCAATGGAATTAAATCAGGTGAGAATGTTTATAAAAACGGTAAGCGCATTGGAGAGTATAAAGCTTTTTACAATACTGGTGAGCTGATGGAGGTTGGAATATATGATTCCAACCTGATTGTACAAAATACGTTTTACTATAAAAACGGGGAGATAAATTTCGAGATGACAAATTTAGCACAAAGAAGCAGGAATCTTGTCCTATGGACAGATGAGCAAAAGGAGACTTTAATAAGCGATTGTATCATTGAGAAATTAAAAGAGAATAAATATAGAGGAGATGACTATTGCTATTGTATAGTTGATAAAATCGAACTTCTCCGGAGTTATACCGATTATCTAAAAGAAACGGATCAGGAGCGTCGGGAAATGATGCAATTGATCGATCGGCTTTGTGAGTATGAATAATTTACGTGCCGCATTAAGTATTATCAGGTATTCCGTCTACCGATAGCGATCTTCCGGATAGCTATCGGTAATACCAGGGATCGACAGGAAAGTAGCCTGTAAGCACCAGGCATAAATAGTTCTGTAAGTCACTTCCCTCTTTGAAGAGTAAAATGATAGTTATGACAATTTTAAAATAAAATCCTAAGTACATGACAAAAATTTGCCGCACATTCTGAAGTTATCTATATCATTAGAAAATAAGATATTAGCAATATAGTTAAGACCATATTTGAAAATGCTTTGGGCTTTTCGGCCCTGCTTTTTGATTTTGACAGGTATCAATGATTGTAGAAAGATGCCCGCCTTGTACGCCCAAACAAATGCTACAAGAACCAATGCGAAGAGTTTGTTCAATCTGTCAATATCTGTCAAATGGGTATCTTCTATATTGAATCCGCTGAATTTTAAAGCCTTGAATGCGGATTCAATTTGCCAACGATTCTTATATTCAGACTGTGCCTGATCGGGTTTATTAAATGATGCTATAATTTGAAACTCAGGTACTCCGAGCTTGTTTTTGACTTTAGAAGCGGGAGATAGCATAATTGTCCATTAACATTAACAATATCATGCTTGAAGTCGTGGTGATTGATCTTTACATGATTGAATAGCCATGAAGCCTTTACCCTGTGCCCATTCTTTGGTATAACTACCCAAAAATTTTCACGGATGCGAATATGGTACCTGATGCGATTATCGTTAAGGAACCTTATCCACTGATCACCTATAAACTCCCTGTCTGCCAGCAAACAATCAATGCTGTTTATGCCAAAGAGCAGGATGTACTGTTCCATAAGTCCGATACGTTCCAGAGTTGAAGAATTACCAGTTTTGGGCATCATTCTATACACAATTGGGAAGGCAACCCCGTCATAAACAATAGCAATAACAAGTATATTGATATTCTTAGAACCAAACTTCCAATTGGTTCTATCCATGGAAAGGCGATAAGGTGGCTTATGAGGAAGTAATGCAAATATCAGGCGGGCAATAAGTTTGGTATCCAACAGATACGCTGACATGAACCGCTGTACTCTGCGCAAAGAAGAGTCAATTCTAACCGGGGAATCAAAACTGACTGCAAGTTTTTCAAAGCAAACTGTCTGCACCTTGCAAAGGGAACAAATAAATAAACCAATGAACTTTATACGAGCCATATTCATGCTGTTCCCGAAAACTTGAGATAAGGTATCGAATAATATGCTATTTTTACGTCCATATCTGGTGTTCATGTATCTTGGTGTTAGATGTGGTAATTTTTCATCTAAGATACTGAATGACAGATTAATATTATACATAAAACAGCAAAAGTTATCACCAGGTTATTAACATAAATTGGTCATTTTTACGCTATTGACTTTTTTGTCATGTACTAAAGTGAAATTCATATTTACGACTTGAAAAAGAAGGAATTAATAAGCAAGATATGAAAAAAGCCGAACACATAACCCTCAATATTGCAAAAAGCGGGGACGTGCTTAATTGGAGCGGTTTTAGTCCGTTTTGGTTTCATTTCGGGTAGATAGTGAATCGCCCGCAATCCACTTCTGAGTTTAGCTTTAAACGTTAAAAAAAAATCTATGAAAAAGATATTCGTACTAGGCCTCTTCACATTACATTTTTTCATGACATTACAATGTCAGGAGAAATATCAAATTGATTCAACTTCGAAATGGATTCAAGAAGAAGAATGGGTAGCAACCTTTGAATATGAGAAGTATAATTTCGCTCTAACATTGAAAAACGACACCATAATTAATGGCGCGAAATATTTTAAGATGTTTATGGACGGACAGTTTTACTGGGATTATCGTAATTTTGGTAGCGGTATAGATACTATAAGTAATTTGTATTATGGGGCTGTTCGTGAAGATTCTGGAAAGATCTTGTTGATATTACCAGATTCAAATTCTTATATTGCCTTATATGATTTCAATTATAATGTTTCTGATACAATTCATACTTTGGTTGGTAATGGCTTGATAATACAAGACATTGAAACATTGGAAGACGGTAGAAAGAAGTACATCACAAATAGTCCCGGGCAGCTTTTCATTGTTGAGGGTATTGGAAGTAATCATGGTTTTTATAGCAATCCAAACATTCCCAGTCCGCAATATCTTATAGATACGGTATTAGGATGTTATTATCAAAACGATAGCTTAATCTTCATAAATGATCCGGCTGTTTGCTATTTTCAACTCCCTATAGGAATAGTGGATGAAGTCATGAATTCGATTTATTTATTTCCTAATCCGGCATCAAATATCATTAAAATAGTTATTGACGATCCAATTACATCTTTGGAAATAATTGATATAAATTGTAATATTCAAAACGTAGTATTTGAAAGACCTAATTTGGTGAATGTGTCTTCATTATGCAATGGGATTTATTTGATGATAGTTAATAAAAAACAAAGAATTAAGTTTATAAAAAAATAGCGTTTACCAATTAAAAGGAATATTAATATTCTGCAAGACCCAGCTTTGAGTACAAGTTGAACGACATCTCCTAACCAGCTATGTACTTATGGGCAGTTATTGTTATAATTCAGGGAAAAATCGGCTGTTGTGGTTGAAAGTATTACTGAATTTAAGGTAACTAAAGTCATCTGATTCTGATAGAATTGTGCTATAAATGAATAGTTTTGCTTTTTTTCAGTGACCTGATGGCATGGTTTTCCCTCTCCGAGTAAAACAGGCGGCATTTTAGAAAGGCATTAAGCAATTGAATGGGTTTGGCTTGGGCTCAAGTGATCGGGCAAGCGTTTTCAGAGGTAATAAGGGAACCACCTTCCCCTTACAAGCAGACAACGAACTATCTTAACCCTTCTCTTAATCAGTCAGGTTTTTTAATAATTGTACTGCTGTGTCAAAAAGATTACTTTTGTCATTCATGTTTATCCTCAGGTTGTTGTAAAGATAGTTATTGAATGACCCACCGCGAAGCAGACATCAGGATAGAACCTATTGATCACCGTGGCAAAAAACCCGACAGCGGAATTACCCATACCAACAGGATGGGGATTGTAAACGATAATGAGGTTACCCATGTGGAGAAGTATTGGAATCTGAACCATAGCATCAATGCAGGTAACCAGATCTTAGAAGTGCGGCATGAGGTAAAGATTGAACAGGTAGCACTTCAATATTCCCGGCTTCAGTCAGTGGGAAGATCCGATCTGCGATACATTCAGAAACTGCCACGGCAGGAAAGCTGCAAGACCACTGAGATTTATACCCAAGTGAGCGGAAAGTGCCTACAAAGAATTGTTACACCCTATGATACTTTGTGATATATTTAACAAACTATTGATTGCGGAAATAATCCACCATAAGGGTGTTGTTATGAGGTGGTCTAAAAAAACTGGACAGAAAAATTAAATTTTTAATTTTATGACCTATGAAAAAGATCAGACGGAAATTCAGTTCAGCATTTAAATCCGAGGTGGCCCTTGAAGCGATCAAA
>Ga0209417_1004532_pt1 | contig 16493 bp, 10 predicted proteins | sample RifGroF2_FD_184002 | JGI IMG/M metagenome (GOLD analysis project Ga0209417, IMG submission 184002) | Groundwater microbial communities from Rifle, Colorado, USA - Groundwater F2 (SPAdes) (version 2) | ecosystem: Environmental > Aquatic > Deep subsurface > Groundwater | place: Rifle, Colorado... | reverse complement strand
TCGTAATCCACGGCCGCTATAATGTTACCATTAATCGGATGAAATATAGCATCATTAAAATTCCTCATTTTTCCGTCAACTCTAAGAGAACGCTCCCAGAGCAGGTCATTATCCCCATTTGGGATTTCTTGAGCGAGAGCCGCCTGCGTTCCTAAAGCAGCCACCAGAGCCACTATTAAAGCAATTCCTAAACCATAAACCATTTTGAATAATTTTGTCTTTTCCATTCTAACACCTTTTATTTATTTGATTTTCGATGTATAATCTAAATTACAAATTTCTGCTAAATAATTATCCTGTTTTTCTAAGTATATTTTTCAAAGTATTAATAAATTTCCCATTTTATCGTTTTACTATCAAAACTTTTTTAATCTAATGAAACCTAATAACTTTTCTTTTATTTTAATACTTATGTTAATCCTTAATACATTAAATCTTTTCTCGGCTGGTGCTGATATTCACGAGCATTCTCCGAATGAAATCGGGTCATGCCTGTCGTATGTTTATCAATCTTCTGAAGGAACATCCGATCCAGCAATTCATTTGGATTACACCAGAGCTCTGAACGAAAGTGATTTCAGCTTGGGATTTAGTTTCGAAAAAATCTTCAGCGAAAATCAACATCTTTCAGCCGGAATAAGTTTGGATTATGAAATAATCGACAATTTAACTTTTGCCGCCTCTCCTTTGATTATTTGGGAAAATGAAAATGGCTGGACTTCTAAATTCGCATTACATTTAGAAGTAAATTACGGCATCGAAATCGGTCAATTACATATTGGTCCTCTAATTGGTTATGCCACAGAATTCGGTGATTACCATATTGGCGGCGGCTTGCACGTGGGATTTCATTTTTAAACATACTATTATCCAATAATATTAAAAAGAGTTCAAGATTACTTGAACTCTTTTTAGTTTATGTAAATATTTGTTTAATTATTATTTTGTGTATTCTTTGTCAATTATGGTTATTCTACCAGGATAAGTAATCGGACCAAACATAGTATTAACTGTAGGCTTCACGTCGAGTTTTATGTGAGATAAATCATGCTTCACTCCACCAATGGCAAAAGCAAGATTTAATATTTTATCGTAAGTTTGATCTTTGAAAAATTTATACAAATCCAAATTCATCGAAATAGGAATAATAACTGATTCGCCTGAAGCAGGCACATTAACAGGTGCATCAATTCCACCTGAAATTGTTGGGACATCATCAATAAGCAATCTCCATTCCAAATTAGAAATTGTTGCATCAGTTTTGACAGGTGAAGATTTACCATCATTTGGATTTATTGCTGCAACATTGAGTACAAAAGTGACAGGACAAGTTTTTCCTTGAAGCAAATTTGTTAATTTCATAGCATCACCAAAATCAAAATCACTAATTTTACTTTGGTTAGAAATAGTTACACCAGATAACTGAAATTCCTTTACCCCATCTAATTTGAATTTCAGTTTCTTCATTGTTGAAAATGTATTCAAGATGGAACATGAAGAAAAGATGCCCACTGAAATCAACAATATCAGAGGTAATATCCAAATTTTTTTTCTAATATTCATTTTGTAACCTTTATTCGTTATGCTTTTTTATATTATCGTAAATCTATTCAATTTATTTCTTACTTTTACGGAATTTAGTTACAGCACGAAGAAAATTATTGCCTAAACTGTCTGATAATTCAGGATTTTCATCACTCAATCTTTCAGGATGCCATTGAACAGCTATTAAATATGATTGATTTTCCGGTACAATCCATTCAAAGGACTCAATTAATCCGTCCTTAGCATAAGATGTGGGGTATAAGTCTTCTGAAAGATAATCTATACCTTGATGATGATTAGTATTAACACGGGTATTCTTAATGTCTCCCCAAAAATCGAAATTCTGGGATTTATATAATTTTACATCATGGAAACATGCATCTTTATTCTCACATCTATGACTAACTTCACCCGGTCTTTGAGTCGGTAAATCCGCAAATAAGGTTCCTCCCATATATACATTGAATATTTGGAAACCACGGCAAACAGCGAGTATTGGCATTTTCTTACTTAATGCATTTTCTATAAGTTTGAATTCTAGAGTATCACGTACTGAATCAATTTCGCACAAACTGTAATAATCCGGTTGACCATAATTTAATGGATGTACATCAGGTCCACCGGATAAAATTAATCCATCGCATGTATTAAGTAATTTTAATGCTGAATCAACTCCAAATCCATATAAGTTGATTAATTCCACTTCCGGATTTAATTCTTTCATCCATTTGCCATATTGTAAATAGCCCTCAGAACCAATTCCTTTGGAAATGGCGATTTTTTCTTTTTCATATTTAGTACAGGAAATTATACTAATTGAAATAAAAAGAAGCAGTAGAATTTTTACTGCCTGAATATGTCTTTTTTTCATAATGCTTTTATATTTTTAGTTATTAATATTTCTTCAATTATATTTTTTAATTGATTATTTTCATCAATTATTTTGAATTCAATTGGTTGAATAAATAAGGAGATTTCATTCTTTACAAATTCATTGCTGAATTTTCTTAATTTCACAAAATCCTTCTCAGTTGTAATAATTCCACTAGTATATACTTTCGTAAAATTTATTATTTTATTTATATCTTTGATCTTGTAAACTTGATGGTCAGAGAAAAATAGAGATTTAATCAACTGTATCTCATTATCATGTAAAGTCTGAATAAAGCGATTAGGATTAGCAATACCTGCAAGAGCGATGTATTTCTTACTCTTTGAAATATCATCCGAATTTGTCGATGAGTAAATTTTACCTGGTAAAATTTCAAATTCAAGACAAATTTGATTTTCTGAAATCACTATTTCATTTTTACTGCCTTTTGGAATATTTGCTCTATATGAATTCTGCAATGATTCACGTAATTTTCCAAATGGTGGATAAAATGGCTTCTTTATTGTTTTCTCATCAAGAATTAAAATATTTAAATCTGGCAATATCCATCTGTGTTGGTATCCATCATCAACAATAATGCATTCAGGTTCAAATTTGTTTATAGCATTGAAATATGCCCTGTATTTCTTCTTGGAAATTGAGACAGGAATTTTCGTTTTCTCGAAAAGCATTAATGCTTCATCCCCAGCAAACTCAATTGAATTTTCATCAATGTTCTCAGAATTGAGAAAATAATCCCCTTTTTGATATTTTTTATAACCTCTCTCAATTATGCACTTTGATAAATCCTGAGGGAGATAATTATTAATTAACTCAGCTATCAATGGTGTTTTTCCGGTTCCCCCAAAGCTAAGATTACCAACGCAAACAGTAAGTTTATCATAAGATAATTTAAAATATTTTTCTTTAATATTAGGTAATTCTTCCCAATTAGATATAATTGCATTATCGAAAGAAGAATTCCTCTTTCGAATAAAGTAATCATAAATATTTTGACAAATAAACTTCATTAATCGTTTTAATTTACATTTAAAAATACTTTAAATTAATATATTCAGCTGCTTTTCTGGAAGCACCACTATCACCAAGATATCCTCTGATTGAATTGAAACTCCGAATCATAGATGCATTATATTCCTCATCCATAAGTATTTTTTGAATTTCATGGAATATTTGTTTAGGATTTGCATCTTTTTGAATTAATTCCTTCACAACACTTTTTTTGGAAAGAATATTAACCAGTGATAAATAATCCAATTTCACCAATTGCCTGCCAAGCAAATAAGTCAATGCTGAAGTATGGTAAAACATAACAAATGGTAATTCCGCTAAGCAAGCTTCTAAATTTGAAGTGCCTGTTTTCACTACCCCAGCTTTGGAAGTAAGCATTTGTTGTTTTGAATTAAAAGAAATCTGAATCTTGTTGTCTTTTTCAAAATCATTATTCAAAGCTGATTCCAGTGACTTTGGAATTGTAAGAATTACCTTAAAATCCTTTAAGTTTTCCTTAACTAATTTATTCACTTCCAAAAGAATGGGTAAATGACTTTTCAATTCTTGTTTCCTGCTTCCCGGCATTAATAAAATTGAATTTTCCCTTATGTGACTTTCTACATTTGTATTTTGAAATTCAGGAATGTCCAAAAGTGGATGTCCTACAAAATAAGTGTTTATTTCATAATTTCGAAAAAACTCTTCTTCAAATGGAAAAACAACAAGCAAATCATCAATATTCTTGGCAAATTTTGCAGCTCTATTTTCACCCCATGCCCATAACTGTGGTGCAATATACCATATAACAGGAATACCTTTAGATTTAGCAAATTTGGCAATTTCCCTATTAAAACCTGGAAAGTCAACTGCAATAAATAAATCAATCTTTTTTTCTATAATAATTTCTTCAACTTTTTGAATTAGATTTTTAAAGAAAAAGTAATTTTTTGCAACTTCCCAAAATCCAACAATAGAAACCTCCTTCAAACTAATTAAGGAATCCAGTCCTTCGATTATCATATTTTCACCACCGATTCCGTGAAATTGAATATCTTCATCAAATGACTTAAGCTCCTTCATCAATTTAAAAGAATGAATATCTCCTGACGTGTCCCCTGCTATGATTAATATATTTTTCAATTCTTAATAAAGTTTATGTGGAAAAATTAAATTTCCCTTATTATTCAAAATATGATATTTTAGTTTTTCACAAAATTACAACTTATAGAAAAGTTGTTAATGAATTAAACAAAAAAACGTAAAAAATGTCCAGGTTCGTACACTTACATAATCATACTCATTATTCTATTTTAGATGCTTTAACTACTACGGAAGAATTAGCTAAAGCAGCAGCAGATGACGGCCAAAGCGCTGTTGCTTTAACAGATCACGGCGTAATTTTCGGATTGATGGAATTCCAGAAATCTGCAAAGACCTTTGGCGTTAAGCCAATTTTCGGAATGGAAGCATATATTGCCGAAAAATCTCGATTCGACCGACAACAAACAGATAAAATAAGGAAAATCCGAAATTATTATCATTTGATATTAATGGCAAAGGATTTGACCGGATATAAAAATCTCGTGAAACTTACCAGTATGGCTCATACAGAAGGTTTTTATTATCGTCCGAGAATTGATAAAGAATTATTAGAAAAATATAAAGATGGTTTAATTGCAACAAGTGCCTGCTTGGGTGGAGTTGTTTCAGCTCATCTTATTGATGAAGATTATAAACGTGCAGTTTCGGAAGCACAATATTACAAGGATTTATTTGGTGATGATTTTTATCTGGAGATTCAAAATCATCATTTAAAAGAAGATCCCAAGATATTAACTGAAACTCCAAAAATTGCTACAGAACTTGGTATTAAGTTAATTGCTACAAATGATATACATTATTTAAAGAAGGAACATTCTGTTGCTCACAATGTCTATCTGCTAATAAAAGATACCTCCGCAGCAGATGCAGATAAAGTTGATATTAAAAATTTAAGATATCATACCGATGAATTTTATTTCCGCTCTCAAGATGAAATGATTGCATTATTCAAGGATACTCCTGAGGCAATTTCGAATACTTTGGAAATTGCAGATAAATGTGATTTAACCTTGAAATTCAATGTGAATATGCCCGAATTTTCTATACCAAAGGAATCAAAATCCACAAACCTGAATGAATATTTAGAGGAATTAGTTTTTCAGGGACTAAAGAGAAAATATCCTGAAATAACTGTTGAAATCGAAAAAAGGGCAAAATATGAATTGGAAATAATAAAAAATATGGGTTTTCCTGATTACTTTCTTATTGTTTACGATTTTATCAAAGCAGCACGTGACAGAAACATCAGAGTTGGGCCTGGAAGAGGTTCTGCGGCAGGAAGTATAGTCGCTTACGCACTTGATATCACATCTTGTGATCCTTTACCTGCGCAATTACTCTTCGAAAGATTTTTAAATCCCGAAAGAGTTTCATTACCCGATATTGATATTGATTTTGATGATGAAAGACGTGCTGAAGTTATTGAGTACTGCCAGGAAAAATATGGAAAAGAAGCAGTTGCACAAATCATTACTTTCGGGAAAATGTCCAGCAGGATGGTCCTGAAGGATGTTGGACGTGTTTTAGGTGTTCCATTAGCGGATATTAACAATATTACTTCCAGAATACCTGTGAAATTCGGGAAAGTTGCTAAACTTGAAGATGCTCTGAAATTAGCGGATTTAAAACAATATTCCGAATCTAAAGATCCTAAAATTAAACAATTAATTGAATACTCTTTAATCCTGGAAGATAAGAACAGAAGCGCAGGGACACACGCTGCAGGTGTTGTTATCACTCCTGGAGCAGTTAATGATTTTGTTCCTGTTTTTTACAATAATAAAACCTCAGATGAAGGCATATCAATTGCAACTCAATACACAATGAAGTATATTGAAGATGCAGGCGTAATTAAAATGGACTTCCTCGGATTAAGGACTTTATCAATAATTGATCGTGCTGTTCAATTAATAAAAATCAATTATAATATTGATTTAAATATTGATAGTATTCCGATGGATGACAAAAAGACTTTTGAACTCATTGCAAGTGCCAAAACAACAGGAGTGTTCCAATTTGAATCAGGTGGGATGCAGGATTATTTGAAAAAGCTAAAACCCAATTCATTAGAAGAATTAACGGCAATGAATGCCTTGTATCGTCCCGGTCCAATGGAAAACATACCTGAATTTATTGATAGAAAACATGGATTGAAGCCGATTACATATTTACATCCAATTATGGAACAAGTGCTTAATAATACTTATGGAATAATTGTATATCAGGAACAGGTCATGCAATTAGTTCAGGTTATTAGTAATTTCACACTAGGCGAAGCTGATATATTACGTAGAGCAATGGGGAAAAAGCAAATTGATGAAATTGAAAAAATGAAACCAAAATTTTTTGAAGGTGCTGAATCAAATGGTATTTCACAAAAAATTGCTAATGAAATTTTCGAATTGATTCTGAAATTTGCTAATTATGGATTCAATAAATCTCACTCCTATGTTTATTCGTGGGTTGCATATCAGACTGCATACTTGAAGGCTCATTTCCCCGCAGAATTTTTAGCAGCGAACATGACTGCAGAACTAAATAATCAAGAAAAAATTGTTTCACTAATTGATGAAGCAAAAAATTTCGGATTGCAAATACTTCCTCCCGACATAAACACTTCAATTGGTCATTTTTCTGTGAAAGGAAAGAATATTTATTTTGGTTTAGCAGCTATCAAAGGAATCGGAATGAATCCTGTCAATCATATTGTTGAGATAAGAAAAAATGGACTTTTTACTTCTTTCTTCGATTTTGTAAAAAGGACAGATCCCAAATTTGTGAACAGAAGAGTACTTGAATCACTTATTTTTGCAGGAGCGTTTGATTCAATTGCTGATGAAAAACGCAGACCACTTTATGAAGTAATTGATGATGCTTTAAATTTTGCAAAAGCTCAAAACAAAAATGATGGAATGTTCAATTTGTTTGCAGGAAATAATGATTTACAAGTAACATTTGAGCCTTCTATTCCTGATATTCCAGATTGGAATAATCGTGATAGATTAGACCATGAAAAAGGAGTTCTGAATTTTTATGTTTCGGGTCATCCCTTGAATGAATTTAAAATACTGGTAAAATCTTTTTCTCATAAGGATATTTTTCAATATCTTGACGAAGAAGTGATGATACCGAAGAATGAAAAAGTTCGTTTCTGTGGTTTGATTTCCAGCATAAGAACAAGGAGAGATAAGCAAAATCGAATGATTGCATTTGTACAGATAGAAGATTTTGTCGGTAAGGTAGAATGTATATTTTGGAGTGAGGCTTATTCCAAATACGAAGACATTTTAGTAGAAAGTTCACCAATAACAGTATATGGAAAACTTGATCCTAATGATAATTTGCAGCTCAAAATCATTGCTGAGGAAGCTTATTCATTCCTGCAAACTTTAGACAAATTTGCAACAGGCATTGTTATTAAGTTAATAGATAATGAAAAAACTGAAAAATCAATTTTTGAAATTCACAATATATTATCTCAATTAAGTGGAAAAGAGTTGAAAATTGTTTTCATCCTTGAAAATGATGAAAAAGGAGAAAAGAAACAGTTTGTTGCATTTGATTATGCTACTAATCTTAATTTTCAGGTGCTCAAACAATTACAACAAGTTGAATGCGTTAAAAAAGTAAAATTATTAAGCGAATAGGTTTATATGAAAACATTTCTTAAATGGACTATCGGAATTTTGATTGGTATTGTTGCACTAAAATTATTATTCTGGCTATTAAAAATAGTATTGGGTTTTGTATGGTTCGTTATTATTGCTGGAGGACTATTGCTAGGTGGTTCATTTATCTATAAATTGATCAGTAAGAAAAATTAAAATTCATTTATTTTCTGGATATAAATTCTGAGTCTCGCACATAAAATCTCAATGGTAATTCAGAATGTTTTTTAATACCGATTCGTGTAGTTTGAATGATTTCATTATCTGGGTAATTATTTAATCTAAATAATTGTATTTCTGAATTTTCATAATCACTGAGATCAAGGTAATTATATCCTTTATTTAAACCAAAAGCTTTTGAAAAATTGCCTGGTCCATTGCATAATTTTCTTATATCTAACACTCCCCTGTTCTGCTGCATTTCCGAAATACCTTCTAATGGTTTTGCAGCACGAATCAGAACAGCAGAACCTTTTCCTTCAGTTTCAGTTACTATATTTGAACAAAAATGGTTTCCATAAATAAAATATATATACAGAATACCTCCACTTTCAAACATCGGAGCATTTCTTGGAGTTTTTTTTACTGCTGCATGACAAGCCAAATCACCTTGAGGTAAATATGCTTCAGTTTCCACGATTTCTGCGGCAATATATTCGTTTTGGTTGATTTTCTTCACAAAAACTGAACCCAACAAGTCTCGGGCTAATTTCTCAGTAGAATTTAAATAATATTCTTTTGAAATTCGTTTAATTTTTTTTGAAAACATAGATTTTTTTTCGTAATTTGAGAAATATTTTTATGTATTTTGTGTATTTAATTTGTGTATCCTAAAATTTGAGAACAAAATGAGATTTTTACTAGCTATTTTAATAAACGTATTTCTGTCCAATTTAATTCTTTATGCTCAACCTGGATTAGCATATATTATACCTGATATTGGTGCTCCTGGTATGAATATAAATTATGAAATCCTATCGCCATACCAAAGTGGAGATGAACATATCGGCAATTTCGGTGATGATGGTTTTTATCTTAATAATCCCGGAGATGATGTAAGAGTTGTGGTTGAAAATTTGATAGATACAAACAAAGTAATTTTCGGACCAATTGTTGTAAGTTGGGATGGCAGATTAATCTCAGGTCAGATTTTCATTAAACCTAATGTCAAGCCAAACAGTTCTGATTGGAAACAATTACAAACTCAATTTAGAATTCCTTTTCATGTTTTCACTTCAAAATTAGGTTGGTCAGTAACTGATACATTTTATATTCTTCAACCTCAAAAATTAGGAGATGTATCTGGAAATTCAGAAACTGTTCTTGGAGAAGGTTCTTTGGGTTATCGTTCCAAACGTGGTGCAATGCTGGTTGACTCACTTATTTTAGGTGGAAAAACTTATAGAATTTCTACGAATGATTGTGACCCAAATGCTCCCGGCAATCAAGGTTTATTACCTTTTGTTTTACTTTCCAAAAATCGTATTAGCGGTCAGTTGTCAACAATAATTGAAATGAATGGCGGATATCAGCGGATTCAAAATGCTGCACCAGGTGGTGGAGGCGGTGGGGGTCGATTTTATGATAGAGGATTATTCGATAGTAAAAATGGAGACGATGGCGGAAACGGATTTATTTCCGGTGGAGCAGGTGGAGCAAATAGTTCAGGAATTCCGGGAAATTCTAATTCGCATAAAAAATTAGGTGAAAGTACTTTCTCCGCTGGTTATTCATTAAATAGGAATACTCCTCCTCTAGATGAAATTTATGAAGCATCAGGTGGCGCAACAGCGCATCCGTTTGGTGAAAGTGGTATAGCATGTAATGATGGAGATAATTGCAAACCCTTCGGTGGCTTTGGCGGAGGAAGCGGCAATAATCAAACGAAAGCTGGTGGATCTGCTGGAAATGCTATCGACGGTCAAGGTCCAAACAATTCTGCGGGGAAAGCAGTTGGCAACAGGATGTTAATACCTCTTGCCGGTGGCTCCGGGGGTGCATCAGGTAATCCTCAGGGAGCAGGCACCTTTTCCGGAAGCGGTGGTGGTGGTGGTGGTGCTATTTCCATTGGAGCAATGAAAATTGAGTACTTAAACATCCAAGCTAATGGTGCTAATGGTGGTAATGAACCTGCTGATGGTGGAAATGGTGCAGGTGGAGGAATAATACTTGCACCAAAATTAGATGTCAACTCCAGTAAAGCTGAAGCAAGTGGAGGCACTTTAGGAGCATATTCAGCAAGTTATGGACGTTTGAAGATTGAGAAGAATCTAGCTGGAGTAAGTATAAACAATACTCCACAATTGGATGTGTTTGAAGGTTTTACAACGGATACAACAAATTTGGTACAAAGGGATTTTATATTAAAAGGAACTAAAAATGCAAGTGAAGGTGATTTAGAATTATATATCAAACCTGAAACCGGAAATTGGAGCTTAGATACGACTATTCCTGCTGGACAAGGAAACTGGACTGCAAACATCAATTTACCAAATCCTGATACATTATTTTATCTTGTAGGGATGATGAAAATTAATAATCCATTAGGTGGCAAGTACTTAGATGAACCTTCAGGAGTATTTTCACAGGCAGGTGCCAATATTTTGGAAATTGAGAAAAAGTCAGATTTATTTGTTTCAACTGACCACATTGATTTTGGAATATCTAGTAAATGTGCTGACTCGGTAATTGCTTTTACTGTTGAAAATAAACCAACAGCAAGCAAATCTGTTACTCTACAGACCTGGTCTATAAAAGGACCGGACGCAGGTAATTTCAATTATACAATTCCTCCTGCATTACCTAAGACATTAGCACCAGGTGAATCTGTTGCTTATGAAGCGAGATATATAGCTTCAATGCCTGAAGGACCAAAATCTGCATATCTTGAATTTGAAACTGACTCACCTGAAATGCCTATCATACGTATAGATTTATCAGCTGAAATGGAATTATTGCACGTTGATGTGAAGCCAATTAATCCTCCTGCAGTTATTGATTTTGGTGATATGTATCTTGGTTTCGATAATGATACAACTATTACATTAACTAATCTTGGCCGAATAAACCATTATGTTTATGGAGTATTAATGTCGAATCCTGAATTATCAGTTTTCCCCTTTGGTGGTTTATTAGCGGCAAATCAAGCAAATCAGATCGACTTTAAATTTACATTAAATTCCCTACAGGTAGGTGAACAAACTTTTTATGCTAAATTCCTTTTTAATTACCAATGTAACGACACAATTGATCTATGTTTCAAGGCAAATTTAATACCTGCTGAATATACTATTCCAGATAGTGTGACCTTCTCATTAATATCTCCCTGCGACACTCAAACTGATTCAATTTATATTGAAAACAACAGTGATGCACCTTATATAATAGATGCTATTTCAATTCCAATGGGGAATGATGTTACTATGTTTAATACGAGCAATAATATTGTAACTTTCCCGGATACTTTATGGCAAGGTGAAAAGAGAATAATTGTTGTAGTGTTTAATCCAAATCAAGCTCCGGATGGCGTGAAAACTGCTTATATAGAAGTCAAAATCGATATTAACGGTGAAGAAGAAACTATTCCCATATTCTTTAAGGGTGAAGTTAAAAGCGGCTTTATAAATAGTACCTCAAATTTAGCCTATGGTGCGATTGTTATTAATACAACTAAATCATTGGATTTTACATTAACGAATAATGGTATTTGGGATGTTCAAATTTCGAATTTCACACCGGCTTTTACATATCCTACTATTTTCACATATACTAATCCGGGTTCTTTTATCTTGAGTCCGGGAGGCAGCCGTACTATTTCAGTTGATTTCAAGCCTTCAAACGTTCAATTATATATTGATAAATTTACTTTTGATTACAAAATCGGTAATTGTCCATTAATGACAAACACTGTGGACCTTTCAGGAGAAGGTTTGCCTGCAATAAGTATTGAAATATATTTACCTGATTTAGTTGTTGAACCTAATATTGATAATTATCAAATACCTATTTACGCTAAGGTAGCAAATCCTAGAGACACTCTTTATGGTTTTAATCTTGATACGATGAAATTGGAATTCAATCGAACATTGTTTTATCCTAAAACTGTTTCTGGAAATAATGCATTAATATTATCCAATCAGTTGAATGGAAATAACAGAGAATTAACTTTAGCTTTACGTAATATTACAATCAGTGCACAGGATTCTGTATTATGTTATTTAAATGGCTTTACAATGCTTGGGAATACCGAATCAACACCAATAAATATTACTCAGATTAATTATTCTCAATTTAATCTTGTTTCAAATATTACATCAAAAGATGGGAGTCTGAAAATTAATATTTGTAAAAATGGTGGTGACCGTTTACTAGATGTTACTAATAATCCTTTGGGCATGGTGATTAAACCAAATCCGGCATCTGATAATTTTGACATTGATATTCAAGTACTTGAAATTGGACATTATGAAGTTTCGATATGTGATATTACAGGTAATTCAAGTAAAATTGCTAAATTTGATATTGACAAAAATGCATCGAAAAATTATAACACAAAAATCGATGCAACAAAATTCAGTTCAGGAGTATATAGAATAGTTATAAAATCTCCAACAGAAAATTATTCACTGCCTTTAATAATTGTTAAATAAGAAATCAATAATTTTGAAGATATTTTTTTTGAAAAAATGAATTTGGACACAGTATGAGAAAATTTTTAGTTATTGCGATATTACTTAATTTCATATATCTTGCTCAATCTGAAGAAATAGATACTTTAAATCCATATCTTTATTTAGGTGCCTATGGTGGTTTAAACAATAATTTACATAATGCAGATTTCAAGGAATTGCCAGGAGTTCCAAATTGCTGTCCTAAGTTTGAAAGTGGTTCAGGATTAGGATTTCATTTTGGAGGATTGCTGCGTGTACCCTTGAATGATAACTATTCACTAGGAGTGAATTTAGGTTATATTACATTGAACGGTTCTTTGCAGAAAGATGAAATTATTGGAAATACTGAAATCAGAAATGCAGTACCTCCATTTGAGACCACAGATATTGTTGATGCAATTTCCAATCATTCAGTTGATGGAAAATTCTCAGCTATAACTTTGGAACCAAGATTTATTTGGCATTTCCTACCGAATTTTAGGTGGAATATTGGTGTAAACTTAGGCTTTTTGAGCACAACACAATTTTCTCAAAGAGAAAAATTGACATCGCCAAATAATATTGTTTTCACATCAACAGGAACTACTGTCCGAAATGAATATGTAAATCAAGATTTACCGGAAGCACAGTCGTTCCAAATATTCGGAAAAACTTCATTGGGGTATGAATTGAAATATGGAAGAAATATGCGTTTAGTACCTGAAATTGGTATTTCATATCCATTCACTAATTTATATTCAGGAAACTGGAAAGTAACTCCAATTTATGCAACTTTGGCTTTAGAAATTCCATTACGTCATCATGCTCCTAAAGACACTTTGTATGAAATTAAATATTATCGTGACACTACAGTTATAGCTCAATACAATTTGCCGGAAGAAAAAATCAATTTAATAACAACAAGTGAAAATTTAGTAAAATATGAAAAGAGCGATCACAATTTATTCACTACAGAAATTACTGAACATTACGAAAAATATATCTCTCAATTTGCAGACTTAAATGGTAAAATTTCAGTATTAGGTATGGACGATAACGGTAATTTGCAGGGAAAACCTACTATTACAATTGAAGAAATTGAGGTAAGTGAAAGTTTTCCTTTACTTCCTTATATCTTTTTCAAGGAAAACAGCAGTGATATTCAAAACATATCTGTTTATAAAAGAAGTTCTAATTTCAGTTATAATGACTTGCCATGGGAAACAATCGGTATTTATAAAAATCTTTTTAATATTGTTAAATATCGTATGGATGCCAATCCAAACGCAAAGATTAAATTAACAGGAACAAATAATAATTTAAGCGAAGTTAATAATTTAACTCTATCTAGAACAAGAGCACAAAACGTCAAAGAATATTTAGTTAGTACCATGAACATTCCCGATAATAGGATTGAAATTGCGTATCAGAATTTACCGGATAAACCCTCCAGTTCGAATACTCCAGAAGGAATTGAAGAAAATCAAAGGGTTGAAATTAGTTCAAATGATTTTGAAATTTTAGCACCGGTAAATTTGGCTCAGATTGAAAAGAAAATTAATCCACCTGTAATACAAATAACTCCTGAAGTGAAATCAACTTTACCGATTACTAATTGGGAAATTGATGTGAAACAATCAAACAACATTATTCGCCATTTCTCCGGAGAAGGTTATCCACGTAGAAATTTATGGATTTTGGCTGAAGAACCAATCCCTCATTTGGAAACTCCGATTGATATTACGTTCAATGCACAGGATAGTCTTGGTAATCCATTGCAACTACAAAATCAAGTGAATATTACTCAAAAAACAATCAAGAAGAAGCGTGAAGAAATTCTTAACGATACAACTTATCAAAGATTCTCATTAATAGTTTTTGATTTCGACAAATCTGATTTGAATAAAAATCATAAAAGAATTTTAGATGAATTGCAATCAAAAATTGAACCGAATTCTACTGTCTCTATATACGGGTATGCAGACAAAACCGGAACTAGTGAATACAATAAAGACCTAGCCGGTAAAAGAATTGATGAAATTGTAAAATATATGAAATTACCTGCAGAAAAAATAAAAAGATATAATATTGGCAGTGATGAATTTATATTCGACAATAATTCACCTGAAGGAAGATCATACTCCAGAACAGTTAAAATTATTATAGCAACACCAATCAAGTAAAAATTATGAAGTTTATAAAATTAGCATTAATTCTTTTATTTACAAATTCGATTTTATTTTCTCAAACATTAATTCACCCGGTTAATTTAAATTTTGAACAAGCAGTCGAAGGGACAGTCCCCTTCGGCTGGGAGTTTTTAAATATGTTTGACCGTTTGGGTTATCATGCAATTTCTACTTCCAAAAATCCTGCAGAAGGAAAATATTGCGTGGAATTAGTATCCGAATATCAAAATGTACGAGATATTCCCAATCCAAAGAATCAAGATTTGCAAGCAGTTCTTTATCAGGAAATAAAGGCTGACTATTTTTTAGGAAAAGAAGTTTATTTTGCGGTGAAATATAAAGTAACAAATCCAAGCAATAAAAATACTGCCTTAATTTTCATACAACAAGAGGATAATTCAAAGAATTTTTTCCGTTTACAACATTCAGATACACTTTTTAGTAACGACTGGCAGATAGCTTCAATTAGCGTCCCGATTGATTCAGCGGCAAAGACAATTAAATTTGGTATGATTTCTTTTGAAACTGCTGATGTCTTGTTTGATGATGCAGTTTTTAATTTAACATATGATTTCACTAAAAATCATAAACCTGTGAATTTCACAAAGGAAGTACATGATAATTTAATAGACCTTGCTAAAGTATATGGAACTGTTAAATACTTTTACCCTTCTCCTTTCTTGAAAAATTATCCTTGGGAAGAATTGCTTTATAATCAAATCGGTAAAGCTGTAAATTTAACTAGTCTAGATTTTCTAAAACAAATGAAATCTACTTTTTCTAAACTTGCTCCTGTTCATAAGATTGAACGTGTTAACGAAATTAAATCTGCCTCTAATTACTATTACAAAGGCTTCCCTGTGAAAGAAGCTACACCCTTTTCTATGGAAAAAATTTCAGATGTTTTTGTATCCGATAAAGCTTCTCCCGGAACAATTATCAATGTCGTGAATTTACCAAGAGATGGTTATGACAGCATATCAATATCTGTGAAATATAAACTGCGTCCTTATTCTTATAATTCAAAAGCTTCATTAGGTGTAAGATTTGATAATGGGGATGGAGGTAGTGTTGGTGAGTATGCTTCATTTGTTACTGAGAAGTCCAGAAATTGGGAAACACTAACATTATCACATTTTATTCCGGAAGATGCAATTTCATTACGAATAGCATTGACATTGGAAGGTGACGGTGAAATTAATTTTGATAATGTTGAAGCGATGTTATTTAAAAAAAATAAATCCAGTCAATTAACAATAAGAAACAATGATTTTGAGACACCACCAGTAAATAATTATATTTCAGGATGGACCTTTCCTGATTATTCTCTGAATGAAGGTTATTTTTTCATGACTTCAGATGACAAATTTGAAGGTATTAATTCTCTTAAAATTTTCTCGGATTATAATTTGCTTGTAAAATTTCCTGAAATCGGACAATGTTTTGAAGATACATT
>Ga0209417_1004529_pt1 | contig 16502 bp, 19 predicted proteins | sample RifGroF2_FD_184002 | JGI IMG/M metagenome (GOLD analysis project Ga0209417, IMG submission 184002) | Groundwater microbial communities from Rifle, Colorado, USA - Groundwater F2 (SPAdes) (version 2) | ecosystem: Environmental > Aquatic > Deep subsurface > Groundwater | place: Rifle, Colorado... | reverse complement strand
GATGCTCCTTCGACGGTCCTGAGTAAATCAGATCCTGAATTCAGATCGCATTTTGAATCAGCCGATCTGATTATTTCCAAAGGTCAGGGAAATTTCGAAGGATTGATGTCAGCAAGGGACCCTCGCATTTTTTTTCTGTTAATGGTGAAGTGTGACTATATATCTGAAAAAATTGGAGTCCCAAAAGGCTCCTTTGTAGTTATTGATTATGAAAAAGAATAAGATTGGAATTATTATCTGCGACAGATACCACACCTGTGCAGGAGCCCTGTAAGGTTGGTATATGATTGAGAGCAGCCCTTTAAGGATTGCCATCGCCAGTGGTAAAGGAGGCACTGGCAAAACCTTTCTCGCCACAAACCTGGCCAGGTTAATGAGCCAATATCACAAAACATTGCTCGTGGATCTGGATGTTGAGGAGCCCAACGATCATGTTTTTATCCATGGGACGCTGGAAAGCTCATTGCCACAATATAAGATGATACCTGAATGGAATGAGGCAAAATGCACCCACTGCGGCATTTGCAGCAGTTCATGCGCTTACCATGCAGTAATTCAACTTGGAACCTATGTTGCAGTTTTCAAGGAATTATGCCATAGCTGCCATGCATGCTCCGAACTTTGTCCGGCTCAGGCATTACCCATGCAGCCTCATGAAATTGGCGTAACGAATATCATGATTGCCGAAAACCTGACCTTCATTGAAAGTCAGTTACAAGTTGGGGAAGAACAAGCTGTTCCATTGATCCACCGCACGCATACCCTGATCAGGGAAAATGAGCTCCACGACTTTCCAATTCACATATACGATTGTCCGCCCGGAACCTCCTGCCCGGTAGTTGCCGCCGTTCGACCTGCTGATTTTGTTTTGCTGGTTACAGAGCCAACACCCTTTGGATTGAATGATTTACAGTTGGCCGTTGATACCCTTATAAAGCTTGATAAGCCCATGGGGGTTGTAATCAATCGGTGTGATATCGGCAATAATGAGGTTGAAGCATACTGTAACAGGATGCAGATTCCCGTGATCTCGAAAATACCGTACAACCGGCAAGTAGCGGTTTTATATTCCAATGGCGAATTGGTAAACGGTCGGGTACATTCTGCTACTGTCGCATTCGGCCAGATAGCAAGTTATATACGGGATAACATATAAAGGCATGAACGAAATAGTGGTGTTGTCGGGGAAAGGTGGAACGGGGAAGACTTCAATCACGGCTTCGCTGGCTGTTTTAGCCGGACGTGAGGCGATTATTGCCGATTGCGATGTGGATGCGGCAAATATGCATTTGCTCTTACAACCCGATTTCGGCCGCCGCATTGATTTTTTCAGCGGTGAACTTGCTGTTATCAATCCTGATTTGTGCACGGCTTGTGGCAAATGCGCAGCAATATGCCGGTTTAATGCAATTTCCATCCTTGATAATCAGTATCATATAAGCCCCCTGGATTGCGAAGGCTGCGGATACTGTGCCAGGATTTGTCACCCGGTGGCAATTTCCATGCGCCAAAGAAAATCCGGCTCTCTTTTCATTTCAAAAATAAGAACCGGCAGTTCCATGGTTCATGCGAGGCTGGATATTGGCGCCGAAAACTCCGGCAAATTGGTTGCCCGTGTTAAGAATGAAGCAAAATCAATTGCTGCCAGTGAAAACAAGCGTTATATTCTTGTTGATGGCTCCCCCGGAATAGGCTGTCCTGTTGTTTCATCCCTGGCAGGGGCCAATTATGTTATTCTGGTAACAGAGCCATCGCAATCGGGCCTAAACGATCTCAGGAGGGTGTTTGCCGTGATCAGTAAATTCAGAATCAAAGCCGGGTGCATCATAAACAAGTCCGACCTCAACAAAGGCATAGCATCCGGGATCAGGGTTTTTCTTAAGGAAATGGGGATCGATCATCTGGCCGATATTCCCTATGACAACAGTTTCACCCGGTCAATGATTGAGGGTAGAACCATTGCCGAGATTCAATCACCTTTGAAGGACACTATTGAAGTGGTTTGGACCCGGGTGCAGGGATTATTGAACAGCAACGCAGAAATCTAAATAGTCTTTAAAAAGATAACGAATGAAAATTGCATTTACATCAACCGGACCCGATTGGGATTCTATTATTGATGCCCGCTTTGGCCGAACCGGCTTCATTGTCATGTATAATGATGAAGATCATGATTTTAGGGTTATTGACAACCGTGCCGTGGCGGATGTGACTCACGGTGCCGGAACAGCCACTGCACAAAAGATTTACGAGCTGAAACCTGATGTGCTGATAACCGGAAACGGTTTGGGCGAAACCGCATCAAATGCGCTTAAACACCTTGAGATGAAAGTATTTGTCGAGGCTCACAACCTCACCCTCAGGCAGGCTTATGAACAATTTAAGAAGAACAGGCTCAAGCAGGTTTAGCTGATCAGCGCTGAATAAACTGAATTATGGAATCACCAATATTTGGTCCAGTTCCGTCACGCCGGCTTGGTAAAAGCATTGGAGTCAATAGCATTCCTTACAAAGTCTGCTCTTACTCCTGTGCTTATTGTCAGATAGGAAAAGGTGTGAAAATGCAGGTTGATAGGCAGGAATTCTATCCTGTCGATTTACTTGTAAGGGGGATGGAACAGAAGTTAAATAGCCTGAATTCTAATGATTATCCGGATTACCTATCAATTGTTCCGGATGGCGAACCCACATTGGATATTCATTTAGGCGAACTTATTTTGAAACTTAAAGCCTTTAATATTCCGATTGCAGTTATTACCAACAGTTCGCTCATCAGTGATAAAAGGGTTCAGAATGAGCTGATGAATGCCGATTACCTTTCAATAAAAGTTGACACCGTTGATCATACTATCTGGAAAAGAATCAATAAACCTCACAAGGACTTAAATCTCGACAGTATTCTGTCCGCAATTCAGGATTTTTCAAAGGTTTTCGATGGAAAGCTGGTTACCGAATCCATGCTTCTTAAGGACATGAACGATTCGGAGACTGGATTAATGAAACTTGGAGAATATCTTCAAACCCTCAATCCCTGCAAAGCATTTATAGCTATCCCTACACGCCCCGTGGCATGCGAAAATATTTTTCCTGCTGATGAGGCAGCAGTTGCCTTAGCCTACGAAGTATTCACATGCCGCGGATTGTCGGTTGAACTGCTGACGGGATATGAGGGGAATGCTTTTGCTTCATCGGGCAATTTCACCGATGATATCTTAAGCATAACCGCAGTGCATCCCATGCGAAAAGATGCGGTCCATGAATTAATGGCTAAATCCAATGCTTCAAACGAAAGTCTCAACAACCTGATTGAATGTAAGTTAATAAAAGTAATAACTTATAACAATCAAATTTTTTTTATAAGGTGTTACGGACACTAAGGAAGAAGAAAATACAGTAATGGTAAATAAATGAAAACAACAGACGTTCTGATTATTGGCGGCAGTGCCGCCGGTTTGGTAACTGCATTAACTGGCAAAGCTCATTGGCCTGAAAAGGAATTCATCCTGGTTAAGAAAAAGAAGGAAGTAATGGTACCATGCGGGATCCCGTACATCTTTGGAACACTGGAAGGGATTGAAAAAAACCTGATGCCTGTTGATGCTATGCTGCAAAAAAATGGCATATTAACCTTAACAGAGGAAGCGATATATGTCAATTTCGCAGGAAAGGAGGTCTCATTTTCCAGCGGTGAAATTATAAAATACAGCAAACTTGTTTTGGCAACCGGCTCTACACCATTGAAACCCAAATGGCTGGAAGGAGCCGGTCTTGAAAACGTTTTTACCATACCAAAGGATAAGGAGTATCTGGATAAAATGAAGGATCAGCTCGGGACGGCAAAGAATATTGCCGTGATCGGTGCTGGATTTATTGGAGTGGAAATGTCGGATGAACTTAACAAGCACGGTTATCAGGTTACATTGATTGAAAAAATGCCCAATATTCTAAATATGGCATTTGATGTTGAGCTGTCAGAAAAAATTCATGAGATGCTAATTACCCGTGGCGTTAAAGTGATTACGGGGAAGGGCATTAAAAAAGTATCCGGAACGCAGAAAGTTGAAGGAATTGAGCTGGAGGACGGTGAGCTGCTTGAAATGGATGCTGTTGTTTTATCGATTGGATATAAACCAAATGTTGAGCTGGCCAGAAAATCAGATATATATGTCGACGAAGACAATTTCATTGCTGTTGACGAATATATGCGGACTCATGTTAAGGATGTTTTTGCGGTGGGAGATTGTGCTCAGAAGCGCGATTTTGTTACCCGGCGAAGGGTTCCTACGATGCTGGCATCAACTGCGTGCGCTGAGGCACGCATTGCAGGCATGAATCTCTTTAACCTCAATGTGGTTAAAACTTTTAGCGGCACAATAGCCATATATTCCACTGCCATTGGTGACACCGGATTTGGCACTGCAGGAATAACCGAAGCCAGGGCTAAGGAAGAGGGAATTGCCACAATAACCGGTTTATTCGAAGGGATTAACCGCCATCCTGGTAATTTGCCGCATGCTCAAAAACAAATTGTAAAGTTGATCGCAGCCACGCATTCCGGTGTTATAATCGGCGGAGAAGTAATTGGAGGCATGGAAGCAGGTGAATTAACCAATGTTATTGGATTGGCCATCCAAAACAGGATGTCGGTGAATTCATTCCTCACCATGCAGATTGGTACGCATCCCTGCCTTACAGCCTCACCGGCAGCTTACCCTTTGATTAAAGCCTCTGAAATGATAGCCATCGAAATGTTGAAAAACAGCAGGGGGGAATAAGAAAGGGATGCCGGCCTTTTTTATCCGATTACGGTCTGAACAATTTCAAATGATTCGTTTGAAGCTGCGGTCATGGCGCTAATCACCGTTTCAGGCATACCTGCCCCCATGTTCGAAGTATCCAGGAGGGCGATATAGGCCTGCCCGTCTTCTTTTTCATAAACAGAAATCCGGCAGGGCATCATAACGGAAAAGATCCTTTCATCGTTGAGTTCAAGCATCTTTCCGGAAAATTCAGGTTTACAGATTTCCACAACCTGCACCGGCCTGACCTCTTTGCCGGATTTAGCCAGGGATTGCTGCAGATTGTGCAGGGCCGGGTTCTGCCAGCCTCTTTTCACAGCCTCTTCGATAAGCTTGCTCACAGTTGTCGGTACATCAAAGGGACTGGGTTTCTCAACAACAAATTGATTCGTTTTCATAGCTATGTGGTTTTATGGTTAGTCAAGTTCTTTCGCAATCGCAATAGCGGCAATGGTGCCATCCGAAACAGCCGTGGTGATCTGCCTGTACTTCTTGCTTATCACATCTCCCACCGCATAGACACCCGGCAGGCTGGTGCGCATATCCTCATCAGTTTTTATATACCCCCACTGGTCTAGTTCCAGCTTTTCCCTGAACAAACCGATATTAGGCTTCATGCCGATGAATACAAATACCCCGTCGCTGGCCAGCTCCGACTTTAGTCCGGTTTTAATGTCCTCGATTTCAGTTATCATTTTATCACCCTCCCTTCGGAAAGAGCGGGGTTCCGTCTCAAAGAGCACATTGATTTTCGGATTGGCAAACAGCTTCTCCTGGGCCTGCTTGTTGGCAGTCAGCTTATCGAATTGATGGACCATGGTTATTTTGGAAGCAAACTTGCTGATAAAATCAGCTTCCTCCACAGCTGAATTGCCTCCTCCGATAACCACAACCTCCTTATCTCCATAATATTTAGCATCGCAGGTAGCACAATACGAGATCCCTTTTCCTTTTAATTCCCGTTCACCGGGAACGCCCATCAGGTTTGGTGATGTTCCGGTGGCTATAATGATCCGCTTGGCCCTTACGGTCTCAAATTCATCGATCACAACCTCTTTCTTGTCCAGGTCAACCCCGGTGATGTCAACAGCCACCTTGTAAATGGTTCCACAGAGTTTTGTCTGTTCCGACATATTGTGTGACAGCATATAGCCCGGCTGAGGATCAATAAATCCGGGATAATTGGAGACTTCGTGCGTGGTGGAAACATGGCCCCCGGGCAGACCGATATCGATCAGAACGGTATTTATTTTCGACTGACACAGGTAGAGCCCGGCTGTGAGACCACCCGGACCTGCACCTAATATCAGAACATCAAATTCGGAAACCGATGGTTTTATGGATGACTGGATCTCTTTCACCCTTTCATCGGGCAGCATGCGATCGAGCTCGTGAATGATTTCGCTTCGCTTGATTCCACCGGTGAGCATTCCCGGCAAATGAACCCCGTTGTCAAAGAAAAGTAGTGTCGGCGATGACCTGACACCCAATTTTTCTGCCAAAGCTTTATTCTGCTGGCGGAACATTTTAACGAATTTAATATCCTGACCATACAAGCCGGCCAATCCCTCGAATTTGGGAGCCAGCGCTTCGCAAGGCGGACATTCCGTGGAATAAAAATCCAGTACCACTTTCCCTCCGGAAAGTACTTCCAAATCGAAATCTTCTGAGGATATTTCCTTCATCTTGTGCTTCTTAACCAAATTTGTATGACCAATGACTTCTATTTTTCAAAATAAGCGGCAAAACCAAGTTCCAGCAATTCTTTAACCGGCCTGCAGTCGGTTGAGCAAATCTCACCGGTCCGGTTTTTTGCAACCGATCCGCAGCCTCCGCCACAGGCAAGCTGCAAATTGCAGCCGCTGCAACCCGGAATGGCCGTTACATCGCGGCTTTCCCATGCATCAATCAGATTACGGTTATGGATCACTTCCGGATAAAAGGTTCCAAGGGATTCATCAGCTTTTCCAACTGTTGCAGTGCAGGAAAAAATGTGACCGGTATAATCAAACGCCCATTCCGTTTTCGTGGCCGGACAGCCGTCGAAAAGCGGATCCGGGAGGATGCCGTTTTCAGCCAGGAATTTCGAGATTGAATAGGCCGGTTTATAAAAATCGAGGATATATGGATGTTCCCGGGTTAGGCTGAAAATGGATTCATACAGGCTGATCCGGGAAAACAGCTTGTCGGGCGCCAACTGGCAGTGATGCAGCTCATAATTCCGTCCGATCTGTGTCTTGAAGTTTGGATTCTCCGTCCAGCCCCGGTTGATGGCAAATCGGGCCAAACCCGGGAGATCATTGATGTTTTCCCGGTCAGCTACCATCCTCAGGTTTAGCGGTATGCCTTTCACCAGGCATGCATCAATCCCCCTTACGATTTTTTCAAAGGTTTGTCCCCCACCCTTCAGAAAACGCCGTTTGTCATGAACTTCAGCGGTTCCGTCGAGGGTAACCTGAACTTCGCGGATCCTGGCAGTCTGCAATATATCAACATACTCCTCCAGAAAGAACCCATTGGTGACCAAACAGATATCCAGGCTGGCCTCGCCAGCCTTTTCCAGGAAATAGCCGATCAGTTCCCTTTGTTTCGGAGAATTCAGTAACGGCTCCCCGCCAAAGAGTGTGATGTATTTTTTGCGCCCGGCAAATTCAATGCTGACGTACCTGAAAAACGCATCAATGATTTCCCGGTTTAAGTTCCGGCCGGGATTGTCGTATTCGTCCTGGTAGCAGTAGGTGCATGCGAAATTACAGCTGTAATTGGGTACAAAAAACAGCTGGACCTCATCCTTGTCGCGCGCATCAATAAAATCCAGGTACTTTTCCCGGTAAAGACGTTTCTCCTCATCCGCCGGCACAACATACCCTTTAACTGTCAGGTTATCCAGAAGCTCGGGATTGATGTTGCCACCGCCGATATAGTCCAGAACCTGCCTTCCTTCAGGAGCAGTCAGGATATCAGCATTTCCGGTGAGCAGGTTGACAATGAAATAATTGTCCGATCCGCTGATTTTGGAAAAAATATTATGTTTTGAGAAATCAGTCATGGCAACCGGCCACCACTTTTGAGGTTTTTGCGCAACACTGGGCCGGCTTTTTTTCAGCCGCCTTCTGAGCTTTCTTTTTAATAAGTGTCTTCATTTCTCTTAATTATAAAGTTTTTATTCTGATCTATTCAATGCGAATGGTTTAGCAACAACATCCTTGTGCCTTAGTGCCGGCAATCGTGAAGCTGGCCACTTCAGCTTTTCCTTTCTGATAGGGTGCTGATTCTTCAATCACCTCAATGGAGGTAAAACCTGCATGGGCCAGGTGCCTCATGTATTCATCGCGTGTTACCGCTCCGGCCCAGCATTCGGCAATAGCTACCGGATCACTTCTGTACTCTTCAGGTATAGAGGTTGTTGCGTAGATATCACTGACAACGAATCTACCTCCCTTTTTAAGGATGCGGTATATTTCGTTCCAAACGGACTGCTTATCACCGGCATGGTTGAGCGTGCAATTTGAGATCACGAGATCAGCTGTAAGATCCGGGAGCTTCAGGTTTTCAAGTTCACTTTGAATAAAGGAAACATTCCTCACCTCAAGTCTTTCGGCACTCTTTCGAGCTTTCTCAAGCATTCCTTCAGCCACATCGATCCCATAGACAAAACCCCCGGAGCCCACCTGTTCAGCCATTCTCAGCACATCTGTTCCGCGGCCGCTTCCCAGATCGACACACACCTCACCCGGCGCGGGCAGCGCATGGTTTACGGCACCACCGCACGACAGGCAGCAATCGGACTCTGCCAGCCCGCTATATCTCTTATTTATCTCCTGAATATTCATTTTATTGCGGCTTTCTACCTATACTGTAATTAATCTTTTTTGTTTCACTTTTAATTCATTCCGATATACCGAAGCAGCTAAAGGTCGTGGCCTGCTTTTTCATTATGTTCGCAAGCTGGTAACCGCTGATATTCTCTACACCCGGATAGTTTGCTATCTCGTGAGTCAAAATCATCTGACCACCAACCGTTCCTTCATTTACGATAAGCGTCCTCAGTCTGGCCCACGACAAATATATTCCTGCCGTCAGCCCGGCCGGTCCCGCACCCGGGATAATGACATCGTAATGATTATCGGGATTCATAAATTTGCTGTTACCGGTACTGAAAACTCGTGGTCCAGGATTTTTGTTATCTGGTCTTTAGTCTGTATGCTCGAAGTAGCTTTAACCACCTTGCCATTTTTATAATAGACCGTAAACGGAATTCCCATAAACCCGCGGACTTCTGGTAAGCTCCTTATCACATGGGACTCCGGATTGTCGAATTCCAGGTCATAAATGCTGACATGCTGATACTCCTTCTCCAGGTCTTCAGCAATACCATATACGGGAATACACATCGGCCCCATCCTTCCGCAGATGACCATAACATTTTCATTTTCGCTGATTGCTTTCTGATGCTCAGCAGCTGATTCGAGGTGTTTCAAATTTGTATATAACATAACTTCCTGTTTCAAATTTCCGTTACAAAAGTACTCCGGGATATCGGGGCAATAAAGGAATAGCGCTTTCAGTACCCCGGCTTACGGATTGATATACCTCAACTTTTTTGTTGATTTGGATTAACTTTGGCCATTCCAATTTGTAATTGAAGGATGAAAACCATTCTCGATACTGATCATGAATTTATTTGCGACATTCAAGCGCCATGCTTTCAGATGCTTTCGCCGGATGAAGCTGAATTAGTAAAGGCCAGTAAAACACAGGTACTTTTCCGTAAGGGAGATCACCTGACAAAACAGGGTGCCTTTGCATCTTATGTGTTATTCCTGATAAAGGGCCTGGCGATCCAGTATCTTGAGGGTGACGGGGTGAAGAACTATAATCTCAGGGTGATCAGGGCTGGTGAATTTATCGGACTATCCGCCATTTTTACAAAAAACACCTTCAATTATTCTTCCGTTGCCCTCACCGACTGCCAGGCTTTTCTGATTGAAAAGGAGGCCATTACAAATGTTGTTCAAAAGAATGGCATGTTCAGCTTCAATATCATCAAACGATATTGTGAGCAAAATGCAAACCTCTTCGATTCCCTGAGAACAATCCTGTATAAACAGATGAATGGGCGCATGGCGGATGCCTTGTTGTATCTTGACAGGATGAAAACGGATGCTCCGGATATTTTTCAGCTCCTTTCACGCAAGGACCTGGCGGATTTTGCAGGGATCTCAACCGAAAGCGGAGTCAAACTGCTTAAAACTTTTGAAAAAGAGGGATTGATCTCCCTGCACGAAAAGGATATCGAGGTAATCGGGCACAAGGCACTGGGGGAAATCAGCCGGAGAGGATGATTCAGGTGTGTTCCGATGTAAAAGGAATGGTGAAACAAAACGTTGATCCTTTTCCCAACACACTATCAACCCAAATCCGCCCTCCATTCTGCCGGACAAAATCTTTACAGAGCATCAATCCCAGTCCCGATCCATGCTCACCGTTGGTACCCGTAGCAGTAAAACTGGAATCCGGATCCATGATACGGCTAACATGGTCGGCGGTCATTCCGATGCCGGAATCCGACACGCTTACACGCAATTCATCAGCTTCATCCGTGCAATCGATCTCTATGATCCCACCCTGGGGGGTGAATTTAACGGCATTAGCAAGGAGGTTGCGGATGACAGTCCGGAGCATATTAATATCGGCCTTGCCAAAAATCGGCCTGGAAACTTTGTTGTTTATCTTTATACCCTTCTGGCTTGCTGCATAAACCTGCTGCTCAGCTACCTGACTAATCAAAGAAGAGAGTTCAACTTGTTCGGGTCTAAACAGTCCTCCATGGCGCTGATTTCCTGCCCATTGAAGAAGATTCTCAAGCAGAATATAGGTCTGGTACGAACTGGAATAAATATTTCTCAAATATTTGACAAGCAAATCATTCTTCAGTCCATCAAGTTCAGTCAGGGCTATTTCAGCCAGTCCCATGATGGTACCGATCGGATTTCTGAGATCATGTGCAATAATACCAAGAAACTTGTCCTTGGTTTTGTTGGCCTCCTGTAACGCGATCTCCGACTGCTTTCTGGCTGTAATATCCCGGGAAACCCCGAATGTACCGATAGAGATTCCATTAGAATTTATAAGTGGCACTTTAGATGAAGAAGCCCAGGTTACCCTTCCATCCGGCCAGGTTTCTTTCTCTTCGAGGTTTTCAATCCCTATGCCTGTTTTTATGATCTCCTGTTCGCATCTAAAAGCTTCCCGGGCATGCTCCTCGCTAAAAAAGTCGAAATCGGTTTTACCGATTGCTTCCGAGGGATTACTCAAACCAAAAAAGCGCGACATGGCCTCACTTATCCGGAAAAACCGGCTATTTTTGTCTTTATAGTAGATATTATCGGGAATAGTCCTCAACAAAATATCAAACAAATATTTTTGTTCTTTCAGATCTTGCTCGGCTTTTGACCGATCCGTTACATCACGAAAGCTCCATACCCTTCCAACCGGCATTCCATCCAGAGTCTGAGGCCGTGAATAACGTTCAAAAATCCTGGTATCCTTTAAGTATATCACATCGAAGCTAATCGCTTCCAAGTCAGAATACAGTTCGCGAATCTTTCGGGTGAAATTAACGGGGTATTCAACCTGATCCAGGACAAACTGAATGGCACTCTGGTCTTCACGGGATTCGATGACCTCCTCCGGGATCTTCCAAAGCTCAATAAACCTCCGGTTGAAGCCGGTAATCATACCGGCCAGATCAACGGCAAGAATTCCGTCAGCTGTTGAGTCAAGTGTTGCTTGTAGAAGCGAGAGCGTCAGGTTATCCGAATTACTTCCAAACTTTATACTCCTGTCTTTTTTTGTTCGGTTCATCAGTTTCAATTACCCTCAAAGGTAAAAACTGAATGACTCAATTTCAGGAAAACAAAGAGGTTGGTTAAAATATTTTATCCTGGCAATTCCAGTTGCGGAGGTGAACCAAAAATCAGTTTCCCAGTTTGATTAACTCACTGTCGGTTTCACCCCCTTCCAATTTCTGGCCGTTCATCGATTTAAAAGAGTTAATGTTATAGGTAAGCCCGAACCACAAAACCCGGGTATCGGATTTACTGGAATTGTTCAGATTGAAAACAGCGTTGTCCGAATGAAGGATCCATTTTCGGGTATTAAACATATCAGTCAAAGAAAGACTGAGTATGACCCGATTTTTTAGAAAGCTTCGCTTAATGGCAATGTCCGCATAATAAATCTCACTTAAATTGAACTGCGGTAATGCAACGGGAGAATTATAATTTAAAAAAATCTGAATGTCCGTCTTTTGATCGGGTTTATAGGTTGCCTTAAGATTTCCTGTCCATGCAAGGTTATTCAAGCTCAGGTCGATGCTGTTATAAGTGCCGGTTGACCTGGCATAAAAAACAGAGAACCCCGGATTTAAGATAAAAACCCTTTTGATTTTCACGGTCGCATCCAGATCAGCTCCTACTTTGTTCAATCGGCCTCCATTAATATAAGTGATAAAGAGCTCGCTCGAAGAGGAAGGCAAGGTTACCTGGGTAATGAAATTCTTTGTTGTACTATAATAGAGGTTGGTCCTGGTCTGGAATTTTTCTTTGATCCAGGTATGGTTCAATTCAGCTTTATCAAGCATTTCCGAAACAAGGTTCCGATTTCCTGTTTCATAAGTCATCTGGTCGATCACATTGATAAAAGGATTGAGCTGTGGGTAGGTTGGTCTGGTTACCCGCCGGTTGATGGTGAATGCGATACTTTGTGCTTTGCTGATATTGCGTTTGATCAGCAGATACGGAAACGGGAAAAGGTAATCGGCTGCAATCGTTTCGTTGATTGACCTTTGTATCAGTTCTGAAGTGTGGTATTCAAACCGGGCTCCTACTTTATAAAACAGCTTCTTAAACAGACTGTCGGAGTACATTGCATAGGCTGAGTAAATGAATTCCTTATGTTCTAAGTCGTTACTGAATGACGAATTTCGTATCCAATAGGCTGTAATGGTATCCAGATCGTAGAAATCATAATTAAAACTATTCGACCTCGAGAAAGCCTTAAGCCCGCTCTCAATTTTTCCTGATCGGAAAAGTGTTTTATAATGATCGACCTGAACCGTGATATTGGTTGGTGCGCCCCCTCCGAATGACTTTTGTAAAAGCCGGTCATCAATAAAATATTCAGCCGGTCTGGAACCATGGGTGCGTGACAATGAAGCATCGGCGGAGATCTCTTGTTTATTCTTTTGAAGAACCCTTTTATAGGATAATGTGCTTTCTATCACTCTTCTGGAAAAAGTGATTTCATTTCGGCGGTTAAAAGAAGTCTCCGGAAAGGTCTCATGGACCAAGGTTCCGGAAATAATTTGAGTATTAAAAAGGTCCACGAACATGGTTTTAACACCCAAAGATATACTCGTCTTGGGGGATGGTCTTGCTGTAATGTTCATGGCAGCCGCATGGGTTGGAGTTAACTGGGTGGATCGGATATCCTGCGCAATAAAAACACCTGAGGAAAATATCTGCCGATCCAGACTACTGGTGATTCCAGCCTTTTCAAATTTTCCATTGTAGTTTAACCCAACGTCCCAAATTCCTTTTCTAAGGTTAAGGTTAAGTCCGCCATTCACGCGGTTATTGATCCCAACGTTCAAGGTTGCCATAGCACTCATACCCGATGAACCTTGCCTTTTCATCACCACATTAATGATTCCACCGGTACCCTCAGCATCATATTTTGCATCGGGATTTGTAATGATCTCCACACTTTCAACTCCGGAAGCTGGAATTGAGTTTAAGGAAGCCACTGTAGTTGGCTTACCATCAACTAAGATTAGAATATTCCTGCTCTCTCTGAGATAGATATTGTTTTCTGCATCAATGGTTATGGAGGACATGCTTTTCAAAACCTCGGTAAGATTACCTGTAACAGCCGACAAATTCTGAGCAACATTTATTTTAGTTTTCTCGATAGTAACCTGCTTTTCACTTTGCTTCCCTGTAACCTGAATCTCTTTCAGAATAAGGGAGGAGCTGCTTAAGAGGATGGGATCAAGGGTCACTGAAGCATCAAGAATTTCTATTTTGGTGGTATGAGATTTATACCCGACAAAGCTCGATTTGAGAAGGAATTCACCCTGGTTAAGATTATTGATGGTAAACTGTCCTTTGGCATTGGTAATTGTACCCGTAATCAATGAATTGTCAGCCAGGCGGTATACTGACACTGAAGCCAGCTCAATCGATTTTTTACTTACCGAGTCCATCACAATACCCGAAATAGCGTACGGATTCTTACTCTGACCGAAAGCGACCTGGATGGGTAGGAATTCTAATGCAACGAAAATAAAAAACTTATAAGACACGGAATTTCTTGTAATTGAATGAATTGTCAACATCCATTTGTCGGTGTTTAACTAAGTATTAGATGTTACAGACAGTTTATTCTTGCCGTAAAACGAAAAAATAAAAACCGGAACACTTGGCAATCGTGTGTTCCGGTTCTTATGCTGATGTTTTATTTCTCTAACTGCCCTGAATTGCCAAGTTCAGCTCATTTTTCAGTTTGCTCCGGGTAACAAAACAAGTGAAAGAATGGACAAACTCGTAGTTCTTTGATGCTACTTTGCCTTGCCTTTACATGTGCCAGTACAGGCAGAATGATCGCAGGTTTGTCCCTCCTTGCAAACTTTTCCATCATGGCCTTTGCAAGTTTTTGGATCACAAGTGCCTGCTTTGTGGTCGCAGCTTTTTTCTGCACATTTTGCGGGATCACAGGCAGCACCTTTCGTGCAAGTTGTTGCATGATTGCATGTTGCCGAACACTGAGTTTGGACTTGCTCCTTTTTAATCTGGGATTTTGTCTTTTTATCCTGACCCTGGCCAACGGCATTGACACTGACAAAAAGCACCATGACGAAAGCCATCATCAGGGTACTGATAATTCTAATGGTTCTGTTTTTCATTTTGTTTGCCTTTTGTTGTTAGGCAAATGTAGGGCATCCATAAACTATTGGCAGTTAATTATTTGTTAAATAAATAACAGCGCATGGGCGAATTTATGGACGGGCCAACAAACAATCCAACCTGTCGGTCTGATAAGCAGGTGGTCTTCTTCTGTTAAACTTTAAATCAGGTGGTTGATATTTGGATATAGTTTATAGTTTTGTAAACTATTAAACTTATGAACATGAAGGATAAAGCGATCTATCTGTTACATGCCAATATCTGCAAGGCTTTAGCTAATCCACTTCGCATTGAGATCATTGAATTCCTTGGCGAACGGGAGGTGTCCTTTAACGAATTACAAACCGAAACCGGCGCTTTAAAATCAAATCTTTCACAACATCTTTCTCTAATGGTTTCAAGTGGATTGTTAGTTCAACGTAGAGAAGGACTAAAAGCCTATTATAAGCTTTCCAGTGAAAAGATTGCTATCGCATGCCGCATGATGCGGGAGATTCTGGTTGACAACCTAAACAAACAACACGAATTGATCAAACAATAATCTGAGTCCCCAGGTTTGCACAATGTCGTCAATGGGGGACTTATATGCCATTGTAAGAAAAAATAAAATCCTGTTAACCTTTTAATTCTACAGATCATGAATAGTATTTTAATCCTTGTAAATGACGCGCCTTACGGTACGGAAAAAGCATATAATGCAATGAGGTTAGCCATGCAACTTCAAAAGGAACATCCGGAAACCGAGGTCCGGATCTTCCTGATGGCTGATGCTGTCACCTGTGCAATCCCAAACCAAAATACTCCCCAGGGATACTACAACATTGAGCGCATGCTGAAATCCATCATTCAAAAAGGTGGGATCGTAAAACTGTGCGGAAGTTGTGCGGATGCACGTGGACTAAAGTCAATCCCGCTGATTGAAGGAACGGAGTTAAGTACCATGAGCCAATTTACAATGTGGACAGCGGAAAGTGACAAAGTGGTAACTTTCTAGCAAAATAGTTAATGATAAATAATGCGAATCCGATTTAGCAAACAGGCATCACCCTTAACCGGGATATTCATTCAGATACTTTTTGCCAAGTAAAGCAATCCTGTCGATGCTGGCTCTGTGCAAGTCTCCATTAACGGTGCCAGACTCAATAACCCCAAAACGATCAAGCAATTCAGCCTGGTCCCGGGCCGTGAGCGACTGGTCTGCCATTCGGAATAGAATGTTATTCTCCTTATTGATATGGCTGCGAAGCAAAAAGATATAACCATCCATATTGCTTCGAATATTCTCCAGTGCATTTCGCTGGTTTTTGCGATACATTTCGATTCCTTCCCGAATGCCGGCCACATAGTTGCGTCCAACCGTGTGTTCATGGAGCATAACTGCAACCGGGCCGGATTCCTTCGAAAATCCCCGTTCCAACAACCGTGGGAATAACAGTTGCTCCTCCTTCTGATGATGGACTCCATCTGCGAAATCCCGGATCAGGTCAACAATCGTTTCAAGGTCATCAGAATCTGGCACCTCCAGGTGGGTAACCACCTCCATTATATCTATCAGTTTGAGGATCTCATCATGGTCATCGATCAGGTTCTGAGTAGCGGTTCTCATAATAGCGGATAAGACATTGATTAATAATCCGCAATATTACTTAATTTTTATTAAAGACAATTGTGTCTTTTTATAAAAATTACGCCATTTTGTGTCCTATCCATCCCAGGATTAGCCATGGAATCGTTG
>Ga0209417_1004527_pt1 | contig 16510 bp, 11 predicted proteins | sample RifGroF2_FD_184002 | JGI IMG/M metagenome (GOLD analysis project Ga0209417, IMG submission 184002) | Groundwater microbial communities from Rifle, Colorado, USA - Groundwater F2 (SPAdes) (version 2) | ecosystem: Environmental > Aquatic > Deep subsurface > Groundwater | place: Rifle, Colorado... | reverse complement strand
TAATGTTCCGCAAACAACTTGCTATAATTAAACATTGATAAGCGCGATATATATATTCGCGCCGTGGAGCTGCTGATGCGGCGTTCCGGGGGCTGGTTTCTTTATGGATAAGAACAACGACAAAAAGAAAGAATCCATCGATGAAATACTTTCAGACCTTAACGGCTTGCTCAACAAGATGCCGTCCATACTTGACGGGATAAAGATGCCGGATATAAAGCCGGTGGAGTTCTCGGGCCGGCAGCCGTCGGAGCAGCAGGAAAAGCCCCGGCCCGCCCCTGAAAAGAAAGCGGAGCCCGAACCCGCTCCCGCCCCGGAACCCGCTTCCCCGCAGTTCGACAAGACCGTAGTCCTGAGCCCTTTCGCTGGGCTTCCGGAAGGCGCGGCCGCGCCGGAGCTGGCTCCCGCGGACGCGGCGGCCAGGGAACCGGAAGGGGAAAAGCTCGTCCCCCAGTCGCTCGGCGACTTTATGTTCGGCGAAGGGGCGGAACAGCCCGCCGCGCAGGAACAGCAGCCGGACGGGATAAAGATCTCCAGCACTCCGCTGGACCCGCCGGAACCCAAGACCAGGCCTGAGTCCGGCGAGGGCCCGACCCTTTCCATTTCAGAGCTTAACCCGCCCCCGGAGACGGAAAAGAAGCCCGAACCGGAAGACAACCTGGCGGAAGCCAGCCTTGAGGTCCCTGTTCCCGCAGAAGAGAAACTTACCCTGCTGCCCACAGATGATTTCAGCCTGGAGGCGCCCGCGCCGGAAAGCTCCCTGGGGTTCCCGACCGCGGGCTTCGGCCCCAAAAGCGTAGACGACTCCGCTATTCCCGATATAGACGCGCTGATGAACCTGCCGGAAATGACGGCGGAAGCCGGGGAGGAGAGGGGCCAGGCCCCTGCCGGCCAGCCGGCGGAAACGACAGCGCCGGAAGCGGATCCTTCTGTGGACGAACTTGCCGAATTTGAGAAACAGCTTGCAGCCGCGGCTCCCGGAGGTAGTATGGACCTGAACTCTCCTAAAGAGGAAAACCCGGAACTCACTCCGGGCCAGGGGGAAATCCCGGCGCAGGAACAGCCTTCCGGGCTGCCCGCCTCAGATGAAACTTTGCGGCTGGAACCCGCGCCGGAGGCCGCTCCGCAGGAAGAAGCCGTCCCGGAAGGGCTTTTCGCCGAAATACCCGCCGCCGCTGCCGAAGGGACTTTAAGACTTGAGCCGGAGGCCGTTCAGGCCGCCATTAACGAGCCCGCCGCGGAGCTTTCCATCGAGCCCCAGGCCGTAGTCGAGCCCGCCGCGGAGCTTTCCGTAGAGCCCCAGGCCGTGGTCGAGCCCGCCGCGGAGCTTTCCATCGAGCCCCAGGCCGCCGTTGAGCCCGCGCCGGAGCTTTCAGTCGGAACTTCTCCGGAGCCCGTGCTTTCGGTTCCCGAAGCCCCCGCTTCCGGGGGGATAGAACTTTCCGTTTCCCCGGCCGCGGAGAGCACCCTGCAGATGCGGCCCGCCGACGGTCCGCTTTCGGCCGCGCCAAGCCTGTCCGCGGACATGACGCAGCCCGGTCTTTCGCTCGAGCCGCGTGTCTCGGTCGCGACCGACTCCGACGACAGCGAAAAGACCATGCTGGCGGCCCCGCCTCCGTCCGCCGAAGCGGACGGGGACAAGACCATGGTGTTCGACGTGAGTTCCAGCTCCCCCGGCACCACTTCCCGGGCCAAGGCTGGCGACCTCGCCGGCCTGTCGCAGAGCGAGCCGCCCCCCGGCCTGCCGGAAGAGCGCATCCGGTCCCTGTATTTCCTTTATGCCCCGGAAGACGCCGCCCTGTGCGCAAGCCTGCTCATGGAGCTCGATACCGTCTGCCTGCGTTCGCAGACCAGCCCCATGTTCATCAAGAGAACGGGGGTCAAGGTGTTCGAACAGGACATGAACCCCAACTTCGTGGCGCAGACCGTGAACGATTCCGGCGCGAAGGGCCTTATCTGTGTCGGCGCCGTGCCCCAGGACAAGGTCTATGAGATAGAGAACGTTTTCGCTTCTTCCGGAGTGTATTTCAAGCATTTCGACTCGACCAGCTTCAGCCACTCGGCCGTGCTGGACCTGCTCCTGGAGCTGATACTGCGCTGAGCCGCTACATATGATAAAAAAATGGGAAATAGCCCCGGCACCTAACGAGAAGAACCCGGGCAGGCACAAGCTCCTGATAAAAGGGGAGATGAAGGATATTTTCCTGATAGTGAAGAAGCTGGGCGGCCTCTGTTCCAGGCCCGAAAAGACCTCCGGCAAATTCGATTTTATCATCTACCTTTCCAAGCTGGAAATGGACGTGATGGCCAAGCTGAAGGCGGTCACCGCCGAGCTGGGTGCCATACAGCAGGAACAGGAGCAGGAGCCGGCGGCCGCCGCGGCCTTCCAGGACGAGCCGGCGCCTTTTGAACTGCCCAAGCCGAAGCTCAATATCGAACCGGCGCCCAGGCAGGCGGCGACGCCGGAGGTGCAGCGTGAAGTCCCCGCGGCCTTCAAGCCCGTACCCGCGCCCGCTCCGGAACCCGCGCCGGCTCCCCAGCCCGCGCCCGCTCCGGAACCCGCGCCCGCTCCCCAGCCCGCGCCGGTCGCCCAGAAGCCAGCGCCGGCTCCCGCGCCGCAGCCCGCCCCCGAGCAGCCTAAACCCGCGGCGGAGGCCCCCAAGCCGGCCCCCCAGGCGGCCGCCCCCTCCGCGCATCCCGGCACGACCCAGCCCCGCATGAATTTCGTGCCCTCGGCGACCACGCGTCTTAAGAAGGATGACGCGGCGCCGGAAGCCGCTCCCGTGGCCGCGGCCCCGGTCCCGGTCGCTCAGTCGGCGTCCAAGATCAAGGCCAAGTGGTCCATGGAACTTCCGCTCATCCCCACCTACACCTTCCAGACCCTGGTGGCCGGTTCGCATAACCGGTTCGCGCACGCCGCCGCCATGGCCGTGGTGGAGAACCCGGGGTCCATCTACAACCCGTTGCTGCTGTTCGGCGTGCCCGGCACCGGCAAGACCCATTTCGTGAACGCCGTTTCCAACGGGCTTTCCGCCTCCATCGGCCAGAGCAATATCTTCGTCACCGACGGGATCAAGTTCTCCAAGGGCGTGGAACTGGCCCTCAAGGAAGGCGGCATCGCCAAGCTCGACGAGATGTTCTCGCGCATCAAGGCGCTGATCATAGACGACGTGCACCTGCTGATGATCTCCGAAGCCAACAAGAAGTACATCTCGAAATGGCTGAACGATTTCGTCTCCAAGAACAAGCAGGTGGTGGTCACTTCGGTGTTCCCGCCCAAGTCGCTGGCCGGCCTCGAGGAAGCCGTCGGCTTCCAGTTCACCCAGGGCTGGATGGTGGACCTGAAAATGCCGCAGCAGCAGACCTACAAGGTGATCCTGAACCAGCTGGTCCAGGGCATGGAGGTCAACCTGTCCGAAGGCGAGCTCGGGACTACCTTCGGCCAGAACCTGATGCCTTTCGGGGAAGCCGTGAAAACCCTCGAGGGGATGAAAAAGCTGGAGAAATTCGTGGGCGGCGCCATGGGCAATCCCATGCATGCGGCGCTGGTCGAGATGCTGCTCGGCTCGAAAGAGGTGGCCCCGGCGCCGCCGTCCGATTCCGAACTTTCCGCCGCGTCCTCGTGGCAGCCGTCCTCCGGCGACGCCTGGTTCAAGTGGGGGATGTTCTACCCGCGCGGGCTCAAGAACGAGGCGCAATACGCCCTTTACATGCTGCACGAGCGGGCCAAAGAGCTGGGCATGAATACCGAGTGGAAGCAGGTCTTCATGCAGGAGTACAACTCGGACGAGATCTACGGCACGCCTTTCAATATCGGCAATTTCGCCAGCCAGCAGAACGTCAACGGGGTGCTGATCCTGGGCCCCAACAAATCCTCCGCCATCGGCGCGCAGGAAGCGGAGTTCAAGCACCTGTCTTTCAAGATACTCGACAGCTTCCTGGTAAAGAGCGCCTGGCTTCCCCTGGCGTATCTCAAATCTCAGGCGTACTATAACAAGGCGCTCATGGACCTGGTGTAACGAATGGTAACAGAACTGATCGCGGCGACGGCGATAGGAGCTACCGGGGCGTTCGGCGCCTACTGGTACCTTAAGTTCAAATGCGTGCTGCCCATGGAGACCGGCCAGCGGGCCTCCCAGAAAGCTTTCGGGGATTTCACCTCGTTCGTGCGGGAAACGCTCGAGCGGGCCTACGCCCCGGAACAGACCGAACATTACGGCGACCTCACCAACTATTACCTGATAAAGCTGCATAAAGTCTTCCCGGACAGCTCCATGCTGGTCTTCGAAAAGGGCAAAGGCGAATGGAAGCTTACGAATTACCTCAAGAGCTTCAAGATGGAGCCGAAACTGCTCACTTCCTATAAGTGGAGCGCCCTGGACCGGAGTTCCACAGAGGGCGAGCTGCTGCGCTTCGACGAAGTGCGCGTCGGGGATTACCAGGCGGTGGCGGAGCTGTTCTCCGTGTTCGATATCAAGTCCGCCCTGATGTGCCCGTTCCAGCCGGCGGGCGGGGCCGCGGAAAGGATGATAGTTTTCGGCGCCGCCAACCCGGCGCAGTTCGACGCGGTGCAGCCCTACCTGCGCTTCATCGCCTCGCAGCTCAGCTCGATCTCGAAGGTTTCCGACCAGGTGTTCGCGCTCCGCAAGGAGACGGACAACCTCAAGAACGAAGTGAACGCCGTCGTGAAGGAGCTGGACGTGGCCGGCTCCCGCCTGATCCAGCGCGCCCGGGAGCGCAAGGCCCTTTACGAGGTGGTCACCAAGGTGACCGGCCCCGGCGAAGACGCGCAGAACGGCTGCGCGGCCATCCTCAATATCGTCGCCAAGATGGTGGAGGCCGACGTCGTGGCGTCCCTGCTCTTCGACGAAGGCAAGAACGAGCTGGTGGTAAGCCCCGGCTCCTACGGCATCACCGACGCCGACCGCATGCTCTACAGCATCCCGGTGAGCAACCAGGCGTCCTCCTCGGTGCGCACCTTCCTCACCCGCAAGCCTTTTATCACCGCCGACGCCCAGAACGACCCCGACGTGCTCGCCCGCTACGCCAAGCTCTGGGACATCCATTCGCTGATGATCGTGCCGATCTGCCTGCGCGACCGCATCATAGGCGTGCTGCGCGTCGGCAGCCGCCGCGCCGATTTCTTCACTCCGGACCAGCTGGAGTTCCTCACCATCATCGCCGACGAGCTGGCGATAATAATAGAGATGGTCACGCTTTACGAGAACATCTCCAAGAAAGCCCAGGAGCTGGCGCAGCTCAATAAGCTCAAGGACGAATTCCTCTCCACCGTCAGCCACGAGCTGAAGACGCCCCTCACCACCATAAAAGGCTTCGTTTCGGTCATCCTCAGCGGCGAGGTGGGGCCGCTCAACGAGCAGCAGCTTAATTTCCTGGCCGTCGTGGACCAGTCCGTGAACCGGCTCACGCACCTGATCTCCAACCTGCTGGACCTTTCGAGGCTCAACGGCAAGGTGGAGATGGAGTTCCAGAAGGCCGACCTGAAGGAACTGGTGCGCAGCGCCGTCTCGACGATGCAGCTGAAGGCCCGCGAGAAGAAGGTCTCCCTTTTCAACGAGCTGGATAAAGACCTGCCGGCCGTGCAGGCCGACACCCGCTGGATCGGCCAGGTCATAGACAACCTCCTCATCAACGCCATCAAGTACGCCGGTTCCGGCGCCAGGGTGAACGTCAGCGGCACCGACAAGGGCGAGGCGATAGTGATCTGCGTCGAGGACAACGGCCCGGGCATACCGATGGAAGAGCAGAAGATGGTCTTCGACAAATTTTACAGGGGCCGGGCCAGTATAAACCAGGTGCCGGGTACGGGCCTGGGGCTGGCCATCTCCAAGTCGGTGGTGGAAAAGCACGGCGGCAAGATCTGGGTTGAGTCCAGGCCGGGCAAGGGCGCTAAATTCTGTTTCGCGCTGCCGGTCTCCAAGGAAAAATAACGCCCCGGCGGGCGGCGTAAGAACGAGAGTTTCAGGGGAGTCATTAACATGAAAGAATTAAAAACCATCCTGTGCCTGTCGGTCTGCCTGGCTTTCGGGGCCTGCAGCCACAATACGGGCCGCGCGCGGCTGGCGCCGGTCCCCGAGATGCTGGTGGCGGAAGGCTCGGCGGCTTATAACGTAAAGGACCTGGGCGCCACGCGCGCCGCGGCCTCCCTGGACGCGCAGAAGAACGCCGTGCGCAGGATAGCCGAGCTGTTCATGGACGATTCTTCCAGGGCGGAAAATTACGCCGCGCTCGAGGCCGGCCTGCTTAAGACCCCGCAGCTTTACGTCGCCAAGTACAAGGTGGTTTCGGAGGGTTCGGACGGAACGCTGTACCGCGAGAGCGTCAAGGTCTGGGTTTACATGGACAAGATCGCTTCGGCGCTGGGCGGCCTCAGCCTTACCGGGGCGCAGGGCTTCAAGCCGCGGGCGGCGCTGGTTTCCCGGGAAACCGGAAAAGGTTCGGTCTTCTCCTCCGCTTTCAGGAACGCGATCTCCAAGAACTCCGTCCTCGACATAGAGGATTTCCCGTTCACCCTGAACAGCCCGGCCGACGCCGGGGACGAAGCGCTGCTTAAGGCGGCCTCCGAGGCGGGCGCCGACCTGCTGCTGTCGGCCAAGGCCGAGGCTTCCGCTTCCGGGGGCGGCATGAACATGGGCTTCTTCCCGTCGCGCGCCGACGCTTCCGTGAAAGTTTACGACGTCCGCGCGGGCAAGGAGCTGTTCGCTGTTGCCAAGCAGGGCAGCGCCATAGATTCGTCCGAGGCCGCCTCTTTCTCCAAAGCCCTGGCCGCCGCCGGGGAACTGCTGGCCAAAGAGACCGCGCTGAAAGCGGAACGCCTGCTGAAGGCCGAGGCTACCGTCAGGATAAAGGTATGGGGGCTGAACGGGATCGACTCCCTCGAAAAACTGAAAAGCCACCTGTCGGGGCTTGAGATCAAGGCGCTGCGCCTTGAAAGCTATTTGAACGGCGAAGCGGTATTCTCCGTAGTGCCTAACCGCTTCGACACGCAGGAACTGGCCAGCGCCGCGCTGCGGGGGGACCCGCTGCTGGGGCTCGCGCTGGAGGGAGTTTCGCCGCAGGAGATAGTGTTCACCACGAAATAGCCGCAGCTTTCTATTTATGCTGGCCAAAGTATACACACTGGCCCTGAAAGGGATAGACGGGTTCCCGGTCAACGCCGAGGTCTACATAGCCTCCGGGCTGCCGGCTTACTGCGTGGTGGGCCTGCCCGACGCCGCCGTGAAAGAGGCGAAGGACCGGGTGGTGGCGGCCGTGCGCAACTCCGGCTACGAATTCCCGTCCAAGCGCATAACGGTCAACCTGGCCCCCGCCGAGATCCGCAAGGCCGGCACTCATTTCGACCTGCCCATAGCCCTTGGCGTGCTGGCCGCTTCCGGCAAGCTGGGCAAAAAACCTCCGGCGCGCCTGGAGGATTCTTTTTTTATAGGCGAGCTGGCCCTGGACGGCTCGCTGCGCCCGGTGGCCGGGGTCCTGCCCATGCTGCTGGCTTTGAAGGGCACGGGCAGGAAGGCCGTGCTGCCCGAGGGCAATTCGGCGGAGGCGGCCGTTTCCGGGGTGGAATGCCTGGCGGCTTCCAGCCTGGCGCAGGTGGCCCGCTGGCTGGCCGGAGAGGGCGAGCTTAAACCCTGCGTCCCGGGCCCGAGGCCGGAAACAGCGGCGGCCTCTCCCGATTTCTGCGAGGTCAAAGGCCAGGCCTTCGCCAAGCGCGCCCTCGAGATAGCCGCCGCCGGCTTCCACAACGTTATCATGGTCGGGCCGCCCGGTTCCGGCAAAAGCATGCTGGCCAGGCGTTTCGGCTCCCTGCTGCCGGCGATGAGCTTCGACGAATCACTGGAGACCACCAAGCTGTATTCGGTAAGCGGGCTGGGCCGCCCGGGCCGGCTGGTGGGCGAGAGGCCGTTCCGGGAGCCGCATCACACCATCTCGGACGCGGCGCTGATAGGCGGCGGCTCAACCCCGCGCCCCGGCGAAATTTCGCTCGCGCATAACGGCGTACTTTTTCTCGACGAGTTCCCTGAATTCTCCCGGGCGGCCATCGAAGCCCTGCGGGAACCGCTGGAGGCAAGCCGCGTCACCGTCTCGCGGGTAAGGGACAGCGTGGTGTACCCGGCCCGTTTCATGCTGGTGGCGGCCATGAACCCCTGCCCCTGCGGCTATCTCGGGCATCCCACGCGGGAATGCTCGTGCACCCCGCTGCAGGTGCACAAGTACAGGGCCCGCGTCTCCGGGCCGATCATGGACCGCATCGACCTGCACGTGCAGCTTTCCCCTATTAAGTATACTGACTGGGAAGCGGTGCCCAAGGGCGAGCCGTCCGCCGCGATAGCGGCGCGGGTGGAAAAGGCCATAAGCCTGCAGCGCTCGCGCCTGGGCGACGGCGGCGTAAGGGCCAACGCGTTCATGGGCGGGGCCGAGCTGCGCCGCCATTGTGCGCTGCCGGACGGGGCCTCTTCGGTGCTGGAGACCGCCATGGACAAGCTGGGCTTCTCGGCGCGGTCTCTCGACAAGATCCTGAAGGTCTCCAGGACCATAGCCGACCTGGAGGGTTCCCGCGGCATAAAGCGGGAGCACGTGATAGAGGCGGTGCAGTACCGCATGCTCGATAAATCAGAGGTGCTGGCCGGGATCTAGCTGTGTAATTTACGGAGGCTTTTAAATGAAGAAACTCATTCTTGCGGCGATAGTCCTTGTGTCCGTTTCCGCGGCTGCCCTGGCCGAGGACCAGCCCAAGCTGCTGGAATTCGAGCCTCTCGACGAGTGGGCCGATGAATCGCAGAAAACCGACAATCCCGCCGAAGCTAAAAAAGCGGCGCAGCCCGCCGCGCCCGCAAAAGCGCCCGCCGCGGTAAAAAAAGAACAGGCCGCGGCCGCAGTTACGAAAACCGCCGCCGTGAAGCCGGCCCTCCCCGCGCCCGCGGCTAAGAAGGCCACGGCAACGAAAGCCGCCGCGGCGCCGAAGCCCGCCGCCGCGGTAAAGCCCGTGGAGGTGACGGAATACCCGGAAAAGTTCGAACTGCAGCCGGCCAAGCCCGCCGCGGCCAAAGCTGCCGTCGCAGCCAAGCCCGCCTCGCCCTCTGCCGGTTCCGGCGGTTTCTCCGTAGAAAAGAAACACCTCGTTTCCGGCGGGGACACCCTCTGGGACCTTTCCGGGAAGTATTACAAGGACCCTTACAAATGGGGAAAAATATATAACGCCAATCTCGGCGTGGTGGAGAACCCGGACCGGATCTACCCCACGGAAGAACTGCTGATCCCGGACATAACCGAAGAGGTCTCGCCTAAAAAAAATACAGGAACGGAAATTACCGGCGGCGATACGGTGGCCGACGCGGACCTTTCCGTAACCGACGTGGAGACTGCCGGGGAACCGGTGCCGGCGGCGGCCGAACCGGAAGAGCTGCCCAAGCCGGCCACTATCAAGCCCGTCTCCGCCGCCAACCTGATGAGCGCCGACCTGAAGGCCTACGCGCGCAACGATCTTTCCACCGAACTGCCCGTAGACCAGAAGGAATGGTCTTCCTTTACGAAAGTGGTGCCGGACAGCTGGCGCGAAGACGGCGTCATCTCCGCGAAAGAGAAGAATGCCGGCGGCGCCATGGAGGACAGCCTGTCTTTCAGCGGCGAGATCGTGGTCATCACCATGTCTTCGCCGGAACCGGCCAGGAAAGGCGATTTCCTGTCCGTTTACCGGAAAGGGTCGACGGCTTTCGACGCGCGCGGCAAGCGCATCGGCAAGGAGATACAACCGGCCGGTATAGTGGAAGTGATAAGCGTGGACGGCCGCAAAGTGCGCGCCCGTATCGTGGACGCGTCGAGCACGCTCAGCAAGGGGCTGTCGGTGAAGTTCAGCCTACGGCGCTGAACCGGCGCAATAAGGGGGAGAGATGGCGGGGGACCTGCAGGAAGAAAAACTGGCGAGGGTGCGTCTTAACTTCTTCGCCTGCTTTAAAAGCGACTGGCTGCTGCGGCTGATCGGCCTCTACGGCGGGGCGGCAGAGCTGCTCAGGCGGCCGCCGGCCGAGATAGCCGGGGAGGGCGGGGTTTCCTTCGAGACCGCGCTGCGCCTGGCGCGCGAGACCGCCGCGGCGGACCCGGAAAAAGAACTGAAGCTGGCGGCCAAGGCCGGGGTTGCCGTGTTGACGGCGCTGGACGCGGACTATCCTGCCCTGCTGAAGACCATTTACGACCCTCCCCTGGCGCTTTACGTGCTGGGGAAAATAGAGAATATGCCCGCCGCGGCCATTGTGGGCACCCGCAAGGCCACTCCTTACGGCCTGCGCACCGCGGCCCGGCTCGCGCGCGAGCTGTCCTCCATGGGGGTGGCCGTGGTCAGCGGGCTGGCCCGGGGCATAGACACCGCTTCCCACCAGGCCGCCCTGGCGGAGGGCGGGGTGACCTGGGCCGCGCTCGGTTCCGGCCTCGACAATATCTATCCGATGGAGAACAGGAAGCTGGCCCGGCAGATAGCCGACTCCGGCGGCGCCGTGCTGTCCGAGTTCCCCATGGCCGCCACGCCGCTGCCGGTAAATTTCCCGCGGCGCAACCGCGTTATTTCCGGCCTGTCGCTGGCCACGGTGGTGGTAGAGGGCGGGTTCGAGTCCGGCGCCCTGATCACGGCGCGGTTCGCGCTGGACCACGGGCGCGAAGTGCTGGCCGTGCCGGGCCAGGTGGATTCGCCCATGAGCAAAGGCCCCAATTCCCTTATAAAGGACGGCGCCTATCCTGCGGAGAGCGGGCAGGATATAGTGGCCTGCTTCCCCGCCGATTCCCTTTACGGCCTGGACCTGAAGGCCCCCAAGCCGAAAGAGGACGGGTCCGCGCGCAAGCTTAAGGAACTTTCCCCGGACGCCGGCAAGGCTTACGGGGCTATCAAGGCCCTGGAGAACGGCCTTAATACTGACGAGCTGACCATGCAGCTTTCCTGGCCGGTACAGCGCGCGGCCGCCGCCCTTTTCGAGCTGGAAGTCTCCTCCCTGGTGGTCTCCCGCGGGGGCCGCTATTCGATCGCTATTTAGGTTTTTGCTGGCCCTCAACGCCTTAAATGTATTAATATAGATATCAATATGGCCGAAAAGATCAAACCCAAACCCAATCCCAAACCTAAAACCAAACGCTCCCTTGTCATAGTCGAGTCTCCGACTAAAGAGAAAACCATAAGCCGCTTCCTGGATGACGGCTATATAGTCAAAAGCTCCTTCGGCCATGTGCGCGACCTGCCCAAGGACGAACTGGGTGTGGACGACAAAGGCGATTTCGCCGCCAAGTATGTGCCCGTGGAAAGGGCCAAGAAAATACTGGCCGAGCTTAATGCCCTGGCCAAGAACGCCGATACCGTTTACCTGGCTACCGACCCTGACCGCGAGGGTGAAGCCATAAGCTGGCACCTGATGGAGATGCTCAAGGGCGCGGGCGTGCCTTTCAAGCGCATCAGCTTCCATGAAATAACCAAGACCGCCATCGAAGAGGCGCTCAAGACCCCGCGCGACCTGGACATGGCGCTGGTCAACGCGCAGCAGGCGCGCCGCATCATCGACCGCCTGGTGGGCTACAAACTTTCGCCGCTCCTGTGGAGCAAGATAAAGAGCGGCCTGTCCGCCGGACGCGTTCAGAGCGTGGCCGTGCGCCTCATCGCCGAGCGCGCCAAGGAAATAGCCGCCTTCAAGGAAGAGGACTATTACACCCTTTACACGAAGCTCGCCAAGGTGATGCCCGAGGGCGACCAGAGCGGCTACAAGGATTTCGACTCCAAGCTGGTGCGCTGGGAAGGCGCCACCGTGGAGGCTACCGTGCTGCTCAAGCTGTTCGCGGAAGATTACCGCTACAAGACCTCCGTCTTCAAGAAGGTGGAGGACACCGTAGAGGCCGGCACGCACCTGCGCAATTCCAAGCTGACCGTGTCCAAGGTGGACGCCAAGGCCGTGCGCCAGAAGCCCAAGCCGCCGTTCATCACCAGCACGCTGCAGCAGGACGCCTACAACAAGCTCGGCTTCTCGTCGGACCGCACCATGAAGGTGGCGCAGAGCCTTTACGAAGGCGTCGAACTGGAAGGCGAGCGCTCCGGTCTTATCACCTACATGCGTACGGACTCGTTCAACGTGAGCGCCGACATGCAGAAAGAGGCCGCCAAGTTCATCACCGAGATCTACGGCAAGGATTTCTGCCCGGCCAAGCCGCCGGCTTACCTGAAAAAGGTGAAAGGCGCGCAGGAAGCCCATGAGGCCATCCACCCGACTTCCGCCTACAAGCGCCCCGAGGAGTTGACCAAGTTCCTCAACTCCGACCAGGCCAAGCTCTACGACCTGATCTGGCGCCGCTTCATGGCCAGCCAGATGGAAGAGGCCATCTTCGACTCGCTCTCCGTGGAGTTCGCGGACGACAAGGGCCGCGCGGTGCTGCGCACCAGCGGGCGCACGGTGAAGTTCGAAGGCTACCTCAAGATCTACATGGAAGAGAAGGAAGAGGAAGTGGCCGGCGAGGACGAGGAAGGCTCCATGGCGCTGCCGCCGCTCAAGGAAGGCGACGTGGTCACGCTCAAGGACGTGGCTACCAAGTCCCACAAGACCAGCTCGCCGCCCAACTACAACGAGGCCAGCATCATCAAGACGCTGGAAAAGCACGGCATCGGCCGTCCCTCCACGTACGCCGCCATCATCAAGAACATCGTGGAGCGCGGCTACATCAACCGGGAGAAGGACCGCAAGCTCCTGATCACGGAGCTGGGCGCCCTGGTCACCGAGAAGCTGAAGGATTTCTTCAAGGAGATCATGGAGATCTCCTACACCGCCTCCATCGAGGACAAGCTCGACGACGTGGCCGAAGGCACCATGGACTGGGTGAAGATGATGCGCGATTTCTACGGCCCTTTCTCCAAGGACCTGGCCACGGCCGAGCGCGACATGGTGCGCTCGCACCCCAACGTGATCAAGACCGACGAGAAATGCCCGCTCTGCCTCAGCCCCATGGTGCAGCGCGAGAGCCGCTTCGGCAAGTACCTGTCGTGCTCGCGCTTCCCCAAGTGCAAGGGCAAGCAGCCGCTGGACAAGGACGGCAAGAAGCAGGATTATTTCGCGCCGATCAAGACCGAGAAGATCTGCGACAAGTGCAACAAGAACGCCATGCTGCTGCGCAAGAGCGCGCGCGGCTATTTCCTGGCCTGCTCCGGGTTCCCGAAGTGCCGCAACATCGACCCCGTCACGCCGGAAGACGCCGAGAAGATAATCGCCGCCAAGAAGTGAGCCGCCCCGCGGCCGCAACCGCTTATGATGGACAGGCTCCTGGAACAGTTCCTGCTGCACCTCAGGGCGCAGCGTAATTTTTCCCGTCACACCCTGAAGGCCTACCAGGCCGACCTGAAAGAATTCCTTATTTTCGCGGCGGCCAATAAGGCGGACGCGCCCAAGGCGCTGGACCGCGCGCTGATGCGCGGCTACATCGCCTCGGTGAGCGAGCGCCGGGTCGCCCGCAACACCCTGCTGCGCAATATCTCGTCGGTGCGCGCCTTCATCCATTACCTGCTGGCCAACGGCACGCTGGAGAACGACCCCTTCGACCTTATCACCCTGCCCAAGCGCGAGAAACGCCTCCCTCGTTTCCTGACCGAGGGGGAGGTGGGGAAGCTGCAGGATTACAACAGCCCCGGCGAAGTGGACGCGCGCGAAAAGAACTATTTCTTCTCCAAGCGCGACTTCGCGCTGTTCGAGCTGATCTATTCCAGCGGGCTGCGCCGCTCGGAGGCCGCCGGCCTGAACATCGGCGACGTGGATTTCTTTTCGGGCTTCGTGCGCGTGTTGGGCAAGGGCTCGCGGGAGCGCCTGGTGCCGGCGGGGGACAAAGCCCTGACCGCGCTGCGCGCGTACCTCGATACCAGGCCCAAGCCGCTGGCGCACGGCCTGCCGCTTTTTTTGAACCACAAGAACACCCGCCTCTCCGACGCCGGCGTGGCGCTGATCTTCAAGAAGATGGCGCGCCGCGCGCGGTTCGCCCGGCCCGTGAACCCGCATTCGGTGCGGCATTCCTTCGCCACGCATTTGCTTGACCACGGCTGCGACCTGAAATCCGTGCAGGAGATGCTGGGCCACAAGAACCTGCAGACCACCGAGATCTATACCCACGTCTCCCTCGAACGCCTCAAGGAAGTGTACGACAAGGCGCACCCGAGGGCGAAGAAAGGGGAGGGGGGGTAATGTCCTTCGACCCCGCCCTGGATAAAGCGCCCGAACTGCTGGCCCGCGCGGCGCGCGGGGCCGGCTGCCGCCCCGACTACACGCAGGGCGGCGGCGGCAACGTTTCCGTAAAGCTGGGCAGCGAGCGCATGCTGATAAAGGCTTCCGGCTGCCGGCTTAAGGACGTTTCGGCCGGGCGCGGCTACGTCCTGGTGAATTACGGCAATATCCGCAGGAAGATAGCCGCCGGGCCCGGCGAAGAGGCGGATTTCTACGACTATCTCTGCTCCCAGGCCCTGCCGGTAAAGGACCAGAAGGCCGCAAAGCCGTCGATAGAGGCCGGCTTCCACGCGCTGCTCAACACCGTGGTTATCCACACCCATTCCGTGTACGCCAATATCCTCAACATGAGCGAAGAGGGGCACGCTCTGGGCAGGGAACTGTTCCCGGGCGCGGAATTCATCCCTTATAAATCCCCGGGCCCGCAGCTCTGCAGCGCCATCAACGACAGGGCCAGGGCTTCCGGCCCGCAGATCTTCTTCCTGGCCAACCACGGCCTGGCCGTGGCGCATGCCGGGGTGGAGGGCGCGCTGGAACTGAACGAAAAAGTCAACGAGACCATCCGCCGCGGCCTTTCGCTCCCGCCGTACCCGGAGGTGCCGGTCTCAGGCGTGCTCACGGCTCATAATTCTGAACGCCTCGCCGCTTACGGGCGGGATTTCATGCTAAAGAACGTGCTGTCTCCGGACCAGGCCCTGTACTGCGGGCCTGACGGGCTCGAAGGCAGGTCCGAACCGGAGGCCGTCAACGAGGTGCTTACGGCGCTGTTCTATATAATGGACTGCATGAAAGCGCTGAAGCTTACCCCCAGGTTCCTCTCCAAAGAGGACGTGGCCTATTTCGATAGCATGAAAAGCGGGCGCTACAGCAGGAAGTAACAAGGTCTGATGGAGATGTTCATGAAAAAGATATTTATTTTCTTCGCCGCGCTCTTCTTTTCCGGCGCGGCTTACGCCGAGCTGGCGCCCAAACCGCCGACTAAGGGCCAGGAGGCGGCGGGCAGGGCCAACGCCGTCGCTTTCAAGTTCAACGCCAGGGCGCAGGAAACGGCGGGGAATATCTTCTTCTCGCCGTACAGCATGTATTGCGCTTTCGCGATGCTCTACGAGGGCGCGCGCAACAAGACCGCCGAGGAGATGCGCGGCGTCTTCGATTTTTACGCCGATAGCGCGGCCGCGCGCGGCGAGATCTCGCTGCTGCGCCGGGAGATGCGCAAGGCGACCAAGGGGTCGGAGTTCAGGCAGGCCAACTCGGTGTGGTACCAGTTCGGCTTCAGCTTCCTGCCGGAATACGAAGCCGCCCTCAAGCTGTATTACGGCGCTTCGGCCGAAACCGCCAATTTCCGCACCGCGCCCGCCAAGGCCGCCAACGATATTAACTCCTGGGTCAGGAAGAAGACCGGCGGCAAGATCACGGGGCTGTTCGACAGCTCTTCCATAAACCAGCTGACCAGGCTGGTGCTGGCCAACGCCGTCTACTTCAAGGGGAAATGGACCGTTCCTTTCAAGGCGGAGAACACCTCCGAGCAGGACTTCACGCTGGCCGGCGGCGAGAAGGTGAAGGTGCAGATGATGGACTCCGCCGGGCCGATGAAGGCCGGCTATTACGAGGACGCCGACCTGCAGGCCGTCGGGCTTAACTACCTGGGCGGCACGCTGCGTATGCTGGTGCTGCTGCCGCGCGAGGGCAAGAGCGCCGTAGACGCCGGGAAGGCCCTGACTCCGGAGCTGTTGGCGGCCGTCCGCGAAGGGCTGGGGCGCGACAAGGTTATCGTTTCCCTTCCCAAGTTCAAATTCAGTTCTTTCTGGGCTCTCAATACGGCGCTTTCAGGTATGGGCATGCCGCAGGCCTTCTCCCAGGGCGCCGATTTTTCCGGCATGGACGGGACCACCACTTTTTACGTGCAGGCCGCGGCGCAAAAGGCTTTCGTGGAAGTTAACGAGGAAGGCACCGAAGCCGCCGCGGCCACCGGCATAAGCGCCGTGAGGAGCTCCGCCCGTCCCTCCAGGGCGAAGGTCTTCAGGGCGGACCGCCCGTTCCTTTTCCTCATCGAGGATTCCCGCACCGGCCTCATCCTCTTCCTGGGCCGCATCGACGACCCCCGCCAGGGCGATTAACCTAATTGGAGGGCAGGCCCGAACCCCGTGAGGTGGCCGGGAACTGCCGCGGGGACCGGAACGCAAAACGCGCTAGGGCACACCGTGCCCGTCGCTCATCCTCCTCCCTCGCCGCTTACGCAAGGCTCGGTCGTCGGAAGGTTTTGCTTA
>Ga0209417_1004524_pt1 | contig 16520 bp, 11 predicted proteins | sample RifGroF2_FD_184002 | JGI IMG/M metagenome (GOLD analysis project Ga0209417, IMG submission 184002) | Groundwater microbial communities from Rifle, Colorado, USA - Groundwater F2 (SPAdes) (version 2) | ecosystem: Environmental > Aquatic > Deep subsurface > Groundwater | place: Rifle, Colorado... | reverse complement strand
AGATTCCACCTCGCGATGGACACCCTTGCCTTAAGCTACTGGCTACTTATTGCCTTCACCATTCGGGACTTTCACCCTTGAGATGGTGCGCCCGCTGGGCGCACAAAATTTAGGGGATAATTTGAAATAAAAACTCAAATTATCCCCTAAAAATGGGAATATTTTAAATTTACATTTACCTCGCTAATAAAAAGATTTATAATTTATATCAATAATCGTTAATTGTACACTACAAATCCAATATTGGTGGGGTAATTTTATATGTTTTTAAGAATAAAAAATTTATTATTTGCTGCATTATCTATTACATTTGCTTTAATAGCATGGAAATCTTACGTCCATTTTATCGACAAAGAATCCCCAAAAATAAGCATATCTGGAGTTCAAAATGACGGCTATTACAGCTCAAATCTTCAATGCTCAATTTCAAGCAATAAAACTGGCTTATTATCAATTATCTTAGATGAAAAACCAATCGCAAAAAACTTTAAAATCGGCTACTTTAAACATGAATACCCATTTACTATACCAACAGAAACAATGTCTAATGGCGCTCATAAAATGGAGATAAATTTCTCAGATGGGTCTTATAATAAAAATAAATATTCAGAAACAATTAACTTTTATATAGATAACGTACCTCTACAAGCCGCATTTGTTAAAACCGAAACAGAACTTAAAGTTTTTCAAGGCCGCACGCTACACGTTCAATTTCAAGTAAATAAAAAAATAAAACATGCGACAGCAAATGCCCTTTCAAATAGTTATGAATGCTACCAAGAATCAAAAGATTCATCTATATATGAAACTTTTATACCGATATTGTGCGAAGAAAATCCAAACGAATATCTACTTACAATTGATATAGTTGACCATATTGGAAATACTTTAAAATTAGAAACTAAATTTCAAATAATTCAGTTCCCCTTTAAAAAAGAAGTTCTTGTTGTAAAACCTGAGAAAGTTAAAGCAGAAAAGGAACTCGGCAAAAGCCACGAACAATTCGAAAAAGATTTGGCTGCCATATTAACAACATCTCCAAAAGAAAAACTATGGCGTGGCAAATTTTGCGCACCTATAGAAATTGCAAAAATGACATGTGATTTTGGAACAATTAGAATATCGCAAGAAAAAGGAAAATACACTCATAGAGCTGTAGACTTGACAAATCAACCAAAAAGTGTTGTTTGGGCAGCTCAATCTGGAATAGTTAAAATAAAAGATAGATATGCTATGACAGGAAACACTGTTGTAATTGATCATGGATGGGGAATAATAACAATGTATTTCCACATGGATTCATTAGCAAATATAAATATTGGAGATAAAATAAATCAAGGTAATCCTGTTGGAACATTAGGAGAAACAGGCTATGCTTCAGGATACCACCTTCACTGGGAATTAAGGGTAAATAATATGCCAGTTGATCCTATGCAATGGATTAATAATACGTTTTAAAATTAGAAGAGAGTATAAAAAATGAGCATTTTTAATAATAAGTACAATTTTAGTAATATTAAATTTATTAGCGATATAAAAAAACTAAAATTGCTTATATTTTTAATATTTTTAACAATAACAATCTGGTATTTGCTTATTTATTCAAAAGTAAATAAGCAAATTATATATAATAAAAGCTTATTAAATCAAATTGAAGCAAAAAATGCTATAATTGAGCAATCTACAAATAAATGCATTAAGTTAGAAAAAAAAATAAATATTATTAAATCTGATATCAACTGCTCAAGAAGCAAAAACTCAAAAAAAGACATAATTAATTATGCAAAAGAGTCGGGATTAGCTCTAAAAGCCTATATGCTTTTAGGAACTGACTCTAAATTAAAACAGATAAAATCAGAACTAGAACTAGAGCAACAAACACAAAAAGACATAGCTTCATACGAATTCACAGGAAAAATCAATCAAATAATAACATTTTGCCAAAAATTATGCCTATGCAAAAGCTGCCTAGAATTCGAAGAAATAAATATAACAAAAAAAACAGATCAAGAATGCAACATAAAATGCACAATAAAATTATTAAAGCAACAAAATAGCGTTGCGAAACAAACTATATAATAAATACAATTAAATAAAGCCTTAATTTAAACGCAAAAGCCCTCCAACTTTCTAAAAAGCTGAAGGGTTAGGGGGGTGAACAATACTTATTGTATCGTTCATTTTAGGGACATTTTTAAAATATATAATAGCACTCAAACTTTTTAGAGATACTATCATCCGTATATTTGGTTGTCAAGATATAATTTTTAAAACAGTCATAATTTATGAAAAAATAAGATTTAAAATGACCAAAATGCAATAACAAGGGCATTTTGTTATATTTGAAATTAATTTAAGAGTAAAGTAATAGATTTAATACCCTAAAAGATCAATTGAGCTAAAAAGGAATTGTAGTTTTAAATTTTTCAAGGACCAAATCTATTACTTTCTCAATAAGCAGTGCTTCCAACCATACATTCCTAGAATATAATAAAACTAGAAGGAGTCGGCTTCAAAATAAGAAGCATACTAATTATGAATAATAAATAAAAAAAAACAATCGGCCGAAAAAATAAAAAACGCAACAACCAAAAATACATATAAACAAGGGCTTTTATATTAAAAAGATTTGCTTATTCAAGAAAAAATATAAAATGCAACACATTTTGCCCATTCAAAAGAAAACCTTTATAAATATGGATTTCTAAAAAACATTGCCGTAAACCACAAAATCAAAAACAGTGTTCCTGTTATAAAAAGCATTAATAATCCAATTTTGTTAGAAAAAAATAAGAATGCAACAATTAATAGTATTGCTGACATAAAAACAGTATAAAGCAATACTTTATACTTACCCCAACCCCTTTTTTGCAAATAAATCGCAAAATGATCAGGGCTTCCTCTATAAAAAGGTATTTTTTTATATGTTCTAATTATAATTAATGTCGCAACTTCTATTAAAGGAATAGCTAAAATAATTATTGGGGTTAAAAATCCATAATAATTATAGGTCCCCCAATCAAATAAAAATGGGATTATAGCCAAAAAACCCCCTATAAATAAAGCCCCAGCATCCCCCAAATATATCTTTGCATCAGGCTTATTATAAATAAGAAATCCTAACAAAGCTCCCAAAAAGGCTAATAATAAAATTAATAAAGAAATGTTTCCCAAATAGGCTGCAATAACTATAAAAGAAATAGTTGCGCAACAGGCTACCGTCGTAGCAAGCCCATCCATAATATCAATTAAATTAAAAGCGTTAATAATTACTAAAATCCATATAAATGAAATTGGCAAAGACCAAAAATTGTTGCAAAAAAACCCATATTTCAAATAAAAACCAGCCTTTAAAAAACAAAAAGCCGCCAACATTTGACCGAAAAATTTTTGCCCTGGAGACATAGTTATTAAATCATCAACCAAACCTATAAAAAGTAGCATTGTAGAGCCTATTAAAAATAAAAATATATTATTTTCAAAAGGCAACGTCATTCCCAAAGCTGTAATAAAACCAAAATAGACGCCAACTCCACCTAAATAAGGAGTTGGCGTCTTATGTACTTTTATAGAACCGTTAGGAACATCTAAAATATTAAATTTAAAGGCTAAGATTCTTAATATTGGAATCACATATGCCGTAAAAAGAAACGCTAAAACAAAAGGAAATATAAGCTTCATTTTGCTACTTTTTTATTTTGAGATTACTTCCACGTAACATTCTACGCGATCATCAACTTCCCATGCAGAAAAACCATCTATAATAAATCCACATTCAAATCCTGCGTGAACTTCTTTTACAGATTTTTTATCTCTCTCAAGACTCTTAATAGTTCCTTCTCCGATTTTTTTATCTCGTCTAAAGGCAACTATTTTTGAACCTCTGGTGAAAACACCCTCATTAACTATACATCCGGCAATAACGCCAACATTTTTTATATCAAATACGCGCAAAACAGTTGCTTGCCCAGATTTTCTTTTTTCTTTTTTTACTTCTTTTCTGCTCTCAGAATATTCACGTAAAAAATCAACGATATTATATATTATATCAAATAAATTTAAGCTTACAGAAAGTTGCTGCGCCAGCGAAGTAGATTTCGATTCTGCTTTAACGTGTAATCCAACAATCAAAGAGTTTGAAATAGAGGCCAATTCGATATCACTTTCATTGATATCTCCAACTGAAGCATGAAGAACCTTAAAGCCTTTCTCAAGCCCTTTAGATAAATCTTCTATAACCCACAACAAAGCTTCTTTGGAAGAATCACTATCAGCCTTTACAATCAAATTAAACGAAGCTTTATCGCTAACAGTAACTACCTTAGGCGCCTCTGCAAGAAGATCGCTTTTGCCCTGTCTTGCTTTTTTATATTCTTGTTGAGAAACAACTTCAAACGAATCGCCCGCCTCAGGAAGCTCCTCAAAACCCGAAATTTGAACCGGTATTGATGCTCCAAAAGCTTTTAATGGCGCTCCATAGGAACTAACAGCGGAAGTTATTCGACCGCATGTTTTTCCACAAACAAAAAATTGCCCTACACTTGCAACGCCATGCTGTAAAATAAGAGTAGCAACTATTCCGCGGCCCTTTTGTATTTTTGACTCTAAAACATATCCTTTTGGATTAGCTTTTTTATCAGTTTTTAATTCCATCATCTGAGACTGCAAAATTATCATTTCAAGAAGATGGTCAATTCCTTGTCCCAATTTCGCAGAAATATTTGCACAAACAGTTTCTCCGCCCCAATCTTCTACTAAAAGACCCTGCTTGGACAATTCTTGTTTTGCTCTGTCTATCTGCTCAGGCTTCGCCTTATCAACTTTATTTAAAGCAATAATAATTGGCAAGCCAACACTATTTGCATGCTTAATAGATTCCATTGTTTGAGGCTTTACGCCATCATCTGCAGCAACAACCAAAATTGCTATATCTGCAACTTTTGCACCACGCATTCTTATTTTCGAAAAAGCTTCGTGACCAGGAGTATCCAAAAAAACTATTCCACCATGCGGAGTCTCAACTTCATAAGCTCCAAGATGCTGTGTAATTCCACCTTTTTCTTTTGCAGCAACACGAGTTTTTCTAATAAAATCTAAAAGAGTTGTTTTGCCATGATCAACGTGACCCATAACAACAACAACAGGCAGTCTATGGTCGACTCCAACCTCTTTTTGCCTTAGGCCTTTTTCGATCTTCTCACCCTTTTTAACAATAATTGGAGCTTCGCAAGGAATTAAATAGTGCTTGGCAAGTCTCTCAACAACATCTTTAGAAAGAATCTGATTTTTTGCGCAAACAACACCCCACTTTAATAAAGTTAAAATTACAACAGTAGCCGGCTTTCCAACTTCTATAGCAAAATCAGACAAAAGCATAGGCTTTAATTCTAACTTTTTTTCTAATATAGGGCTTTTTTCAACAACAACTTCTTTAATAATTTCTTTTTTTATTTCAACAGCTTTTTCAGAAGGCTTAACAGTAGCTACAGAAGCTTTATCTGTCTCAACGCCAATATTAACTGAGCTATTTTTTTCTATTTTTTTTAACACTACGTCTTTTTTCCCTATTGACACAGAAAGTTTTTCATCTAAAAAAGAAATTGATTCGTCCGTCATAACGGACATGTGACTTGGGAAATCAAAACCGCCTTCTTCTAGGAGACTAAGTAACTCTTTTGATGTTTTGTTATTATTTTTAGCATATTCATAAATACGCATTATAGACCGCAAACCTTTCAGTTGTTTATTAAAAAAAGAAAGGCCATCAGCAAAACAACTCTAAACTGCTATGCCTTTTTTGCTAAAAACACCGACTTAAATATTATTATCATCTTCATTTTTAGCTTGTACAGATGCCGTCGACTTTTCTGAAGCAATCAAATTAATCACAAAACCAGTAAGCTTTGATGCCAACAAAATATTTTGACCTTTTTTGCCAATTGCAATTGACCTTTGATCCTCGTCAAGCCAAACATTAGCCTCTCTATCTCCAACAACAGAAACCCTTTTTACCTCAGCCGGCTTTAGAGAATCTCTAATTCTATCTTCTTTTGAGTCACCCCAAACAATAACGTCTATTCTTTCACCGCCAAGCTCTTTTAATATCGGCTTAATTCTAGCCCCGCCAACACCAACACATGCCCCTACAGGATCTATATTTCTATCATGAGAATAAACGAATATTTTAGACTTATACCCAGGGATTCTTGCAACACCTTTAACCTCAACAAGCTTCTCGAAAACCTCTGGAACTTCTAACTCAAAAAGCTTGAGTAAAAAATCACTTGAAGCCCTATCTAAAATAAGCTGGCTTTCATTTTTAGGCTGCAACAAAACTTCTTTCAACAAAGCCCTAATAGAAAAACCTACAACACACTTATCTGTCTCTGAAAGCAAAGAATTTGGCAAAAAAGCATAAACATCTTGAATTTTAACCAATATGCCATTTTTTTCACATTTATGAATAACTCCATAAACTATTGTGCCAACCTTATCTTTAAAGTCATTATAAACAGATTCGGCCTCGATATCTCTTATTTTTCCTGCAATAACCTGCTTCGCCCTTAAAACTTCTATTCTTCCAATCTTGCCATCAAAATCAAACCAAGCAAGATCGCCCTCTTTCAAATCTTTATTTATAAACTTAGCTTTTCTTACACTTACCTCTAAGTCTTCATCAACAACAGAGGAAACAACCTTTTTTTGGACTTGAACGGCAATTTCGTCCAACTTCTTGTCGTGAATTATATTAAAAACAAGAGTAGGGTATTTTTTTTGATATGCAGCAAGCATACCTTCACAGATAATAGAGCTTAAAATAGCCCGATCTAAGCCCTTTTCTTTTTCTAATTCTTCAATAACGCCAGAAAGTTTCACATTAACCTTTAAATATTGGTAAAAATTTTAATATAAATAGCTTAAGCCTCGCAAAAGCCATTGACGACAATATTTCTGTTTATGAAAGATATTGTATCATAAAAAATAAATAATTAAAAGAAGAAATCACTTACTTTTACATATAAACGCTCAAGAAGCTATAAATTTAAATCTAATTTCACAAAAAATCTCATATTTTTACTCTATAGAGTTTTGAGAAAAATTTTTTAATATAATTCTTTAATATATAAATATATATAAATATAATAATAATAGGCGAAGTGCTTTTTGGTGGATAACTCAGTTTTTTTTCTCTGATAGTGATCATCTAGTGGGCAAATCGCTCTATAAAATAAGTGGTGGATAAGTGGTGGATAAGTGGTGGATAAGTGGTGGATAACTTTAAAAAAAATTAGACCAGTCCTTGGATAGCTGCCTTGGAGGCTCACTCTCAGGGGTGGTGGATAACTTTTCTCCCGATATCTTCTGCAGGTCGGCATTTCTGTTCGCTTGAAAAAAGTTATCCACCACTTATCCACCACTTATCCACCACTTTATCCACCAGCACAATGGTAATCATATTGAAAAGTTTTTTGCTAAAATAATGTCACTTGTAAAGTTTTGCAGTTCTTTGTTGTTTCGTAAAATATATGCCGGATGATATGTTGGAATTATTGTAAGATTTCCGCATTTAAATATTTGGCCTCGTATTGCTGTTATTTTTATTGGTAAATTATTTACCTTTTTGCCTAAAAACACTCTTGCCGGGATTGCGCCTAGCGTACAAATTACTTTTGGCTCAATTATATCTATTTGCTTAAGTAGCAATAGCTTTGTGCAGGATTCTATTTCTTCTGTTTTAGGATTTCTATTTTTTGGAGGCCTGCATTTTACAGTGTTTGTTATAAAGACGTCTTCTCGCTTTAAGCCTGTTTGTTCAAGTATTTTTGTAAGCAGTTGCCCTGATTTGCCTATAAATGGCTTACATGCAGCGTCTTCTTTTTCCCCTGGTCCTTCGCCGACAATAATTAATTTTGCGTTAGGGTTTCCTTCTCCAAATACAATATTTTTTCTTCCAAGTTTTGCTAATGGGCAGTTTTGACAGTTTTTGTATTTTTTATATAATTTTTCGAGAGCTTCAAATTTATGCATAAAGGTTTTGTTTTTTTCTTTTTCCATTATTCTCCAGCAATATTTAAGTATTTTTGTTTCTATATTTTTTATTATACAAAAATTATAGTTAGATTGCTTGTTTTAAAAGCTTTTTAAATAGAAGCTAGCGCCTATTTTTGTAGGCGCTAGCTTCTATTTATTTTGTCTGTTTTTTATTTTTTATACATTTAAATATTGGGTTAAAAATACAATCCAATCATTATTTTTGCAAAACTCTAAGTCTCTATATGAAAAGTATATTCTGTTTGTTGGAAAGTATATCGAAATTCCTCTAGCTTTTGATAAGTTTTTTCCTACAGTATTTTCTATTGTGACTTCTTCTATTATTTTGCACCCGACTTTCAAAGCCTGTGTTAATTCTATTTTCAGTCTTTCTGTGTCGACTGTATTTATTAATTCAAAGTTTTTTATAGAAGCTAATAAATTCTTGTATAAATGGTGTAAATCTATGTAGCTAGGCTCGTCAAAATGTGTGCATAATAATTTGCTTCTGCTTGTTGTTATTGTGTTTTTAACAGATTTATTTTTTTGTTTTTTTAGGCATTCTATTAAAAGTTGTGATATGTGATTTATGTTATCTTCTAAGAGTGAAAAATCTTTAAGTTTTAAAGCAGATAAAGTAAAGTCGTTTGTTATTGTTTCATAGGTTGTTTTGTATCCGCTTATTATGTTTTTAACAAAATCTTCAGGACTTAATGTTTTTGTCAAAAATGGCTTTAAAACTTCAGCATAATTCCAGCCTGTCCCTAATATTACTTCTTGAGATGCGATCATAATATCGGCATATTTTTTTGCTACGCTTGCAACTTCTGTCATTTGCATTAGACAAGCGTCAAAGCCTAAAAATGCCAACTTTTTGCCATTTAAGGCCTTAGAGCAGATTGTTTTTAAAGCATAGTCTAGGTCTTGTGTTGTTAAATAGTTTCCTGTTGTGTCATCCCAGCATATTCCTTTTTCTTCTGGCATGCATGTATCAAGAAAATCAAAAAAGCCTACGCTTCGATTAACTTCGACTTTATTTATTGCAGAGTTAAAGGTAAATAGATCTGCAAGTTTAAATATTCTGCCTCTTTTTGGATCTAAAGCTCCGGTTCCATGATCCCAGCATACTAAGCCATAGTTTGTTGCAGGAAATTCTGATACTCCCCATGTTGCGAAAGATATTAATGTCTCGGGATTTCCGCTATCCATTCTTTGAGTTTTTGGATCATTAGCATTTAAATGTAAAATCTTATCTTTTTGGATATAATATCTTTTTGTTACCTTATTATTTCCAGAAAGCTTAATGTCTAGGTGTACAATTACGTTTATATTTTCGCTTGAGCCGACAGATGCCATTTGTTTTAGATTTCTTATGGCGAAATTTCTCAAATCATTGTCTGCGGCGATATAAATCATAAGAGTCCAGTCTTTTTTTTGCTGTGACATTTTATTTGTTTGGGATTTTATGATTGGAATATCTTGTGTATCTTTTATATTTGATCCAGCTTCAAATAAATTATTTATATGCTCTATTACGTTTATGTCTAAAATAGAATCGGTAGAATAAATATTTAAATTATAGAGCTGCGCAATTAGAATAAAAAATAAAAATTTTGCGCGAAAATTATTTATAATTTTGTTAAAAAGCTTCCCCATATATCCCCCTAATAATTATAGTTTTACATTTCCCCTACAAAAAGATTAGGATAAAAGTTGTATTTTTAGCAATAATTTTGATTTTATATTTGATAATTATTTATTGTACAAGGGTTTTAAAGTGCTTTTTTCTATATGTTTTCTTTTTTTTCTTACTTCTATCTTGCTTATAATAGCAAGTGAAAATGTTAGCAGAAAGCTTAATTGAAAGTCTAAGAAAAATATTTGTTCTGGATTTAGTATTAATATGCCAAGGCATATTACGGTTACTATGTGTACAGCATCTGTTTTTTTGCCAATAAATGGACAAATTTTATAAAGTATAAGTGCGCATAGGGCTCTTAAAAAAGATGTGCTCGTCCAGCTTAACAGAGCATAAATAATAGTTATAAGTAAAATTATAAGTTGTTTTATAAAAAAGTGTACAGGAATAAATTTTAGTAAAAAGCTGCACATTAATAAAAAAATTATTAAGTGCAGTCCAGAGCGGGCTAGTATGTGCATTATTCCCCACTCTTTAAATTTGTTTTTTATACCATTTTCTATTTCTTTTGATAAATTTTTGTAACCTAAAAATATAGACGAGAAAGCTGTAAATAAAATAGGTGACATTTTAGCCTTTAGAGAGTTCAAAATGTTGTTTTTTTTATTATGCAGCCATCTTGCAACAGAATATTTTGGAATCTCAATAATGTCGTAATCTAGCTTATTTATGAATAAAGTTGTTGCAATATTCTCTTTTATTAAATATTTAACAAAATCTTGATTATTTGGTTTTTTGAATGTTGCATTTTTGATTTCTATTTTGTCGCCAACTTCAAGGTCATAGCCATTATTTGTATATAGGCTTATATTTTTGTTTTCGCTTTCCCAATTTAGCTCTAAATAAACAGAATTTCTTTTATTTTCAAGGCTTTTTATGTCTTTTACTGTTGCAATTATAGATTTATACGTTTTATTATTTATTTTATTTAAAAATATTTCGTGTTTTTGTATCTGGCGTTTATGGCATGCGATACCTGCGGAAAAAGATAGTGCGAAAATAAAAAATATTAAAATATTTTTTTTAGAAAGCATGTTAATAGATATTATTTTTGTTTTGGTTGCAAAGATTATTAAGCTTGTTGCGATTAGGGCTAGCGAGATGATTAAAGTTGGCAAAAAGATACTGTTGCTTGAAAATATTTTATAGCCGGAATTGCTATAAATTATCCCCAGTATAAAAAAAATAGTTATTGGTAGTAGAATATTTAGTTTAGAATTTAAGAACATTTTTGTAATTAACCGGGTTAGTTTTATTGAAATTTTAAGTTTGGATTATTAAATTTTTAACAAGTTAATTATCGCATATTTTGCTTAATTAATAAAGTTTTTTGAGTATTTAATATATAATATTAATTAGTTGTAATTTTGGCCATTTAGGAAAGATTTTTTAAATAGATGTCTTTTATGGCTATTTAAAATTTATGATTTTTGTTATTATTTTTTATATATATTTAATTGTGTGATTATTAATTTAAAAATTATTTTTTATATGCGGGTGTTTTATGAAGCTAATATTTAGATTTTTAGGATGTTTATTTATTTTATCTAGTTTTACAATTAAAACAGAGGGGGTGGCTCAAGTAGTTGCGCCTGAGTGGGAGTTTAAGGAGATTGGCATAGCAGATGATTTTCATGGCATGTCTTATGCTGTTGAGTCTGAAATAGAGGCTGAGGTTAAGCCAGAGGCAAATTCAGAGGTAAATAATTCACAAATAAAGTCTAATAAAAATATGGTAAGTAAAAATTTGTTAATATCTTGTGTAGGAGCCTGTAGTGAAAATACAGATAAAATTAAAACTGGAGATAATATGGCTATAAATATGGCGGCAAAAGATAAGTTAAAAGATGGAAAAGATGTATTTGTGCAAAAAAAGGTTTTATCTAATGGTATGACCGTTTTGGTAAGAGAAGTTCATAATACTCCAACAGTTTCTGTGCAAGTTTTTTATAATGTTGGTTCAAAAGATGAAAAAGATGGAGAAAAAGGTATTGCCCATTTAATAGAACATATGATATTTAAGGGTTCTGAAAAGTTATCAGAGACAGATATAATTGCAACTGTGCACAAACTATCAGGCAGTAGCAATGCTTTTACATCATATGATTATACCGGATATCTATTTGATCTGCCAACTCAGCATTGGAAAGAGGCTTTACCCATTATGGCAGAATGTATGCAAAATTGTTCTTTTAGCGATGAGCATTTGAATTCTGAGATGAAGGCTGTAATTCAGGAAATGAAGATGTTGAAGGATAATTATACTAGACATTTGATTTTTGAAATGTTGACGATGATATTCCCTGATCATCCATACCATTATCCTCTTATTGGGCATAAACAAGATTTATGGACAGTGCGTGGCGCCAATTTGCGTGAATTTTATAAAAAACATTATTTACCTAACAATGCGGTACTTGTGGTTGTAGGAGATGTTAATACGGAAGATGTTTTTGAAGGCGCAGAAAAGTATTTTGGGAAAATACCATCTAATCCAAAATATAGAAAAGAAAAATTTTATTTTAATAAAGATATTGCTGCAAAAACTATTACCCTTTATAGAGACATTCAACAGCCTAGCGTAGTTCTTTCGTTTATTGTTCCTGGAGCGATTGACAGAAATGATCATATCTTAGACGCAGCAGAGTTAATTTTAGGTAAAGGTAAAGGTTCACGTCTGTATAGTAAGTTAGTTGATCAATTAAAATTAGTTTCTGATATTTCAGCAGATTCTTTTAGATTATTTGATCATGGAATTTTCTTTATTTTTTTTGAACCTAAAAATTTACAGAATTTACAAAAAATAGAAGATATAATTTTTGAAGAAATAAATTCTATAATTAAAAATGGTGTTGCAGAAAAAGAGCTTGAACGTGCAGTTAAACAAACAAAGATGGCTTATTATTCAAAATTAGAAAATATAGAGAGCCAAGCATATGACATTGGAAAAACTTATTTAGCTGTTGGTGATGAAAATTATCCATTTACTTTTTTAGAAGATTTTGATGATAATTTGTCAGAGAAATTAAAAGATTTTTTTGCCAAATATTTTAGAAAATCTATAGTAAATAAAGGATTTATTTTACCATTAGAAGAAAATGAAAAAAATGAATGGAAAGAATTGCAAGAGTTTTCTGATCAAGAAGATAAGAATATTTTATATGATAGAGTTAGAGAAACGCAATTAGAAGCGCCAAAATATGCTAACGATATACAAATTAAAGATGCAGTTAAATTTGATTTCCCAAAGCCAAAAACGCTAGAATTATCCAATGGAATAAAAGTACTGTACTATGACAATAAAAATACTCCAAAAATAAACTTGAGATTAGAATTAAAAGCAAAATATTTTTATGATCCAGAAAATATGCAAGGTTTGTATAACTTTTTAGCAGACGTGATGACTGAAGGTACAAAAAATTATACAGCTTCTCAGTTAGCAAATGAGATAGAGCGACTTGGAATGTCATTAAATGTTTCTCCTGGGGTTATTTCAATGAGCATGTTAAGTTCAGATTTGCCAAGGGCGCTTGAGATTTTAGAGGAGATTTTAAGTAGACCTGCGCTAGAATCTAAAGAAGTAGAAAAAGTTCGCGAACAAATTTTGACTGATATTAAAAACTTTTGGGATGATCCTGCAAGTATTTCTAGTCAGTTAGTTAGAGAAAAGATTTACGGCGTCCACCCATATGGTAAAAATGTTTTAGGAACAAAAGAGTCTATTGCTAAAATTAAAGTAAAAGATCTAAAGAATTTTTATAAAGATAATATTTCGCCATTTGGAGCTAAGCTTTCGATAGTTGGTGATTTATCTCAATATGATCTTAAAAAAGTGTTAGAGGATAAGCTTGCTAAATGGACTGGGCCTGAAGTAAAAGAAATAATTTTTCCAAAAATAATTCCGGCCGCTGCTAGTGATAATAATTATTATATGAATAGGGATCAGATTGTTTTAAGTTTCGCAAATTTATCTATAGATAGAAATAATAAAGATTTTGATAAGTTTTTATTATTTGATCAAATTTTTGGCGGGGGTGTTTTAGGATCTATGAGTTCAAGATTGTTTCACTTGCGTGAAGAAACTGGCATGTTTTATACAATAGCAGGTTCTTCGATAGCTAGTGCAGATGAGCAACCAGGTATGGCGATTGTAAGAACTATAATTTCCTTGGATAAGTTAAAAGATGCAGAGACTTTAATAAAACAGTCGATAGATAAAACTGCAGATTCTATAACTGAAGAAGAATTTGAGTTAGCAAAGCGTGCAATAGTAAATTCGTTGAGCAAAAACTTTGAAACTAATAGTAAGATTTCTAAGGCTTTTTTATTTTTGGATAAGTATAATTTGCCGGAAGACTTTTTTGATAATCGTGCCGAACAGTTATCAAAAATTACACTTTCTGAAGTTAAAGAGGCTGTAAAAAATATTATGAAATCTGATAATATGCTTACATTGCGTGTTGGTAGAGTTGGTGAGCCAATAAAAATTGGCTAAATAATTTTATAAATTATTTTAATTAATACAAAAATAGCGAGCTGTAAATTGGCTCGCTATTTTTGTATGTTTTTTTTAAAAAAATACAAAAATATGCATTTAATTTATATATTGGTAATATAGAATACATAAAAACTGTTGATTAGTCATGAGGGTTGTGGATATAACAAGTTTATTAAGCGCTATTAAAATTTGGGAGAAGATTTATGAAATTTTTTAGATCTAAGTTTATTGCGATTTGTTTTTTTGTATCAATATGTTTTCAGTATGGTAATTTTTATGCATTTAGCTTTAATTCACAGGCTTCAAAAGTAGTTTCTAGAAATATTTTTGATAAAAAGAAGCTTGAACTTGTGATAAAAAAAGTATGTGAAAAAAAATATTTAATTTTATCAAGCGTTTTTGGGGCCGTGTTTGTAGGCGCTGCTATTGTTTTTCTAAAAAAATATTTTTCTGATAATCCTGATGATCCAAAAGGGTCAAATGATCCAAAAGAGCTAGATGATCTAAAGATGCCGAATGATTCAAAAGAGTTAGGTTTATCAGGTGAAAATTCTCCTGATATTGCCCTGCCAATAGAACAAAAAGATGATAATATAAAAGTAGTTGTTGAAGACTTAAAAGCTAAAGATGACATTATAAATACAGAAATAAAAAAATTTGTTGGAGATTTAATAGATCAAGTAAATTTAAATGTAAATAGTGAGAACGATCTAGCGAATCTTGAAGTTAAGCCAGATTTTGAGAATGTAGTTGATGATAAAGAGCCTAAGCTTGAGCAGATTAAGAAGAAAAGAGAACTTAAAGAAGGTTTTAGCAAAGAGAAAATTGATAGCGATGAAACAGAAGATGATGGAGAAAATTCAGTTGTTGTTTTAATTAAAAAAGATTTGCCGGAAGAAAAAAAAGCAGGTAAAGATACACTCAAATTATTATTAATGATAAATGAGCAAGGAGGTGAAAAAACAAGTGAAGTTGATACAATTCAATTGCATAATTTAATAGATGAGCAAATGAATGAAGATATTAAAGTAGAAAAAACGCCAGAAGAATTGGAAAAAGATAAAAAAGAAGAAGAAATTTTAGGTAATTTTATTGATAATGAACTAAAAAATAAGAAGCAAGGCAAAGAAGATTTATTTGAGAAGTTAATTGAAGAGGAAAAAAGATATTCTAGCGGCAGAGTAAAAGAAGAGATAGAAAAGACAGGCAAATAATTTATAAAATTAAATAAATTTAATAACAATTTAGGTTGATATATGAACATTTTTAAATTTAAGTTTATGACAGGTTTTCTATTTTTGGCGATGTTTTTACCGCAAAGTAACTCATATGCATTTAGCTTTAATTCACAGGCTTCAAAAGTAGCCATTAGAAGTATTTTGGACAAAAATAAGTTTGAATTTGTGATAAAAAAAGTATGCGAAAAAAAATATTTAATTTTATCTGGGGTTTCTGCTGTAACGGCATTAGTTATTATTATTGTCATTTTTAAAAAATTATCTAAAGAGACTTACATTGATCAAACAGATCAAGCGGATAAAGTTGATAAAAAAAAGCCAATTTTAAATAGTTCAGATGTTGCAAAGATAGTTAAGCCTATTGAGGCATTAATTGTAAAGCAGCCTATAATTGAGTCAGGTATTACGCTTAAAAAGCCTACTAGAGAATTAGAGCCAGTAAAGAAAATTAAGCTTTCTCGTCCTAATAAAAAATCAGAAGGTAAAATTAATCTAAAAAAGAATGGATTACTAAATGTTAAGCAAAAACAACCAGGAGAAGATACGATTCAACTAAATGAAATATTTGAGTTGTTAAAAAAAGAAGAAAAAAAAGAGAAAGAAGATTGTAAAGATGAGAAAAAAGTAATTAAAGTAATTAATGAGTCGAAAGTTGAAGAAATAGATACAAAAGAAAAAGAAGAATTAAAAGAATTAGGTAAATTTATAAAGAAAATAGTATCTGAAGAAAAAAACAATAAAAAAGATGTTAATAACGGCAGTTTAAATAATGATAGTGATGATGATGAAGAAGGTTTTGTAGATATTGATGTGGCTGATTTATAAGGTATAAAAGTTGTTGATTAGGTAAAAGAGAAGAAAGAAAAAAGCAAATAACTTATAAATTAAATATGTTTAATTACCATTTAGGTGTGTATATGAGGTTTTGAGACTGTATAATATTTTGTGTAAATGGGAAAATGTAGTAAACTAAGCAAAAAACAAATAGTTTATTAAAAAAACGCCTCCGCGGCCGGCGGGGGCCGACTTCACCCTACTCTCGATGTGGAGAGAG
>Ga0209417_1004522_pt1 | contig 16527 bp, 14 predicted proteins | sample RifGroF2_FD_184002 | JGI IMG/M metagenome (GOLD analysis project Ga0209417, IMG submission 184002) | Groundwater microbial communities from Rifle, Colorado, USA - Groundwater F2 (SPAdes) (version 2) | ecosystem: Environmental > Aquatic > Deep subsurface > Groundwater | place: Rifle, Colorado... | reverse complement strand
GACTGGCCCGCGATACAGTGCCATTCATATCGGCATAGGTGAAATTCATTGAACTGTCGTCAAATTCGCTGTATCCCAACGAAGAGTTGATGATGTCGACTCCCACGCTGTCGGCAAATTCAATTCCTCTGACCCAAAAGTCTGTTTCAACAAGGTATTCGGTAGGGACAAACTCTGTCTGAATGAGCCAGTAGGAAGCATGTGGTGCTACTCCGAGATATTGACCGGGAAGGTTGCCGGTCATTATTGACAGAACGTTGGCCCCGTGATCATCCTCATTGTAGACATTGATGGAAGGGTCGATAATGCTCACGGCTCCTACAAGCCTGTTTTGCATACGCAAACTGTCAAAAGCATGATTGGTATTGACGTTTTTAAAGCCCGCATCCAGTACCCCTATAAGGATACCGCTTCCGGTGCAGCCCTGCTCGTGTAATGCTTCACCATTTAACAGGTTAACCTGACCGGTAGCTGCTCCGTAATTCAGTAAGTCAGCATAAAATTTGGATTTGGCTGCAGGTAAGGGTGATTGGGTGAATTTTTTTCCGGTATACTGTACTTTATTTACAAATGGTAAGGCTCTCACCAGGCTCATCCGCGATGAGTCGGTAACTAAAACCGTAATTCCGTTCATCCATTTGCTTCGGGAGTGAACATTGATTCCCAAATCAGCTATTTGTGCTACATAAGAAGGGTTGACAGGCAAATCGCTTGAATCGCATGTTATCCATTGTCCGGTTCTCCGCGCAATGGCCCTTTCAGAAAGAAATTCTTCCGGATGATCGATTGAGAAAGGAGTGTTGTACTTGTCGGTAAACTGTATGTAGAAATAGAAGGCATCAGAAAAAACCTGCTGAGTCACAAAAAACAATACCCCTGTCAGGATAAAGTTACGCAGACTGCTGTCAATGGTTTTTCTCATAAGAATAAAATTACTTCCCGCAAATATACAATTTTTTGAAGAATTGTTGAATTGAAGAATTGTTTATCTGTATGATAATTGAATTAATTCAACTATTTTTGCAATTAAGGCAATTCAACAATATTTGAGTGCAAAAAAACAATTTTCAGTTCTTTGTTGTTATGCTTATTCAAAATTCTGAAATTCAAACTTTATAAAAATAAAAAACATGGCAGATGATCCAATGATATGTACTTGCCTCGATATGACGAAAAGTGATATTGTGGCAGGCATTAAAAAACATGGTTGCAGAACAACTGACGATGTAGCCGATACCATTGAGGCCGGCGCAGTATGCGGAAGTTGTGTCGATGATATTCAGGAGATACTCGACGAAGTCAACGGTTAGAAAAGTTAAGGGCATGCAGATGCCCTTTTTTATTTCCTTTTTCTGCCTAATCATGAATGGTTGTTGACCGGCGAAATTGTTTTTTTTGAAAGAAAAACAATTATCTTTACAGCCGTTTAACAAAATTATCCTTTAATCAGATCATTCATGAAACCTTCTATCATTGATTTATTCAACAATACTGTTAATAAATTCGCCTCAAACCCATTCTTATGGGAGAAAACAGATAAAGAATTTACTCCTACCACCTATCTGGAAACCAAACAACAAGTACATGTTCTGACGGCAGGTCTCCTGAAACTGGGAGTCAATCCCGGAGATAAAATTGCGTTACTTTCGGAAGGAAGAAATGCCTGGATCATAGGCGAACTGGCGATTTTGCACGCTGGTGCCATCAATGTTCCCTTATCAATAAAATTGGAGGAAAGTAATGATTTGATTTTCCGTCTGGTACATTCGGAAGCAAGTATGATTATGGTTTCCGGAGGACAATTAAAGAAGATCAGGGCAATAGCTGATGGTCTTGATGGCATTAAGAAAATAATTGTGTTCGACGAGCAGGAGGAATATTTTGATAAAGAATTGTCGTTGACTGAATTAATGAAGTTGGGCAATGAGTTCCTAAATATGCATCCCAATTCGGTTGAAGGAAGGTCGAAACAGGTAAGGCCGGATGATGTTGCTACCATCAGTTATACTTCGGGAACAACGGCAGATCCCAAAGGCATCCTGCTTACTCACCGTAACTATACCGCCAATGTAGAACAGGCGCTGACCTTAATGACTATACCCGAATCATACCGAACACTTATTATTCTTCCACTGGATCATTGTTTTGCGCATGTTGCCGGATTTTATAGCTTTATGGCTTGCGGTGCTAGTGTGGGCACAGTTCAGTCGGGAAAAACAGGAATGGAAACCCTGAAAAATATCCCGATTAACATCAAAGAGTTAAAGCCGGATTTATTATTAAGCGTTCCGGCTCTGGCCAAAAGTTTCAAAAAAAATATTGAAGCAGGAATCAGGGCAAAAGGACCTGTAATCAACTGGTTGTTCCACCGTGCTCTTGAAATGGCCTATTCTTATAACAAGGAAGGTTACAATAAAGGTCGCGGCTGGCAGATATTGAAGAAACCCTTGTTGGCGCTTTTCGATAAGATATTATTCTCTAAAATCTGGGAAGGCATGGGCGGTAACCTGAAATTCTTTATCGGTGGTGGAGCTTTGCTTGATATCGATTTGCAGCGTTTTTACTATGCTATCGGCATGCCGATGTTTCAGGGTTACGGTTTAAGTGAGGCTACACCGATTATTTCATCAAATGGTGAAAAACGTCATAAACTGGGTTCTTCGGGATATCTGGTAACACCGATGGAGTTGAAAATATGCGATGCCGGAGGCAATGTTTTGCCAAATTATGAAAAAGGTGAAATCGTCATCAAGGGAGAAAACGTGATGGCAGGTTATTACAAAAATGAAAAGGCAACTGCTGATACTGTAAGAGACGGCTGGTTGTATACCGGCGATATGGGCTATATGGATAATGATGGCTATTTATACGTAGTTGGAAGATTTAAGAGTTTGCTCATTTCCAGCGATGGAGAAAAATACAGTCCCGAAGGTATAGAAGAGTCGTTGGCCGATAATTCGCATTTCATTGATCAGGTGGTGTTGCACAATAATCAGGATCCGTATACCACCGCATTGATTGTAGTCAACAAAGAAGCGCTGAAAAGGTACGTACATCGTAAAAATCCGCAGATGAACTGGGATAGCCGTGAAGCCAAAGAGTTAGCTTTGAATAAATTGCAACGCGAGATTGATGCCTATCGTAAAGATGGAAAATTTGAAGGAATGTTCCCTGAAAGATGGTTGCCGGCAGCAGTAGCGGTGATTGGCGAACCATTTACTGAGCAGAACGGCTTGGTGAACAGTACTATGAAAATTGTGCGCGGGAAAGTAGAAGAACATTATGCAGGGCGTATTGCTACTCTGTATGCGGCAGGGGCAAAGGACATCATTAATCAGGAGAATATTGAAGCTTTGGTGTAGGTGTATTGAAAGAATATGTCTGCAATTTCAAAGTTGAAGTCCTGTAATTTCAAAGTTGAAGTCCTGTAATTTCAAAATTTCTTAGCATTATGTGCCACAGGTGCCGGACAATTGATTAATTTGAATGCGCTTGCTAACGAATGCGGAATATCACAACCAACAGCCAGAGCCTGGATGTCAGCGTTGGAAAATAGTTATGTGGTTTTCCAGCTCTATCCTTATCATGAGAACTTCAGTAAACGAATTGTTAAGACCCCGAAACTATATTTTTATGACACAGGATTACTTTGTTTTTTGTTGAAAATAAATAATGCTGATCAACTCTTAACCCATCCTGTAAAAGGAAGTTTGTTTGAAAATATGATGATTGCTGAGTATTTAAAACGTATGCATCATAAAAATAATGTTCAGGATGTTTGGTTTTGGCGTGATTCAGAAGGGCATGAAGTGGATATGATTATTCAAGAGGGGCAGAAACTTAATTTAATCGAATTTAAGGCTACGCAAACAATAATGCCGGATATGTTCAAGGGCATTGCTTATTTCGAGAAACTGTCTGATCGAGAATTAGATAAAACACTGGTTTATGGAGGGAGCGATAATCAGGAACGAAGCTATGGGAAAGTTTTGTCGTTGAAAGATGCAGCAGGTTGAGTTGAATCGTTCTGGTTCACCTTTTTAGCAATTAGCTTATAACCACACCCATATATCGACTCAATCTTTATCTCTGAAAACGGATATAAAGTTTTCTTTATATGAGTAACTAAATTGCATAAACATAAAGTGCTTACTTTTAGTGTTTTGGTGCGATAACGCGATCAAGCACCTGATCGTGGTGTTAATTAACGTTAATTTATTGTTTTTTCTTTGTTGAAATATGCAAACAATAAGAAAAAGTTTGTTTCTTTGTGGCATAGTTGCATAGACCACTAAACTATTATGTCATGATCAAAATCGAAAACTTATCTTTTCATTACAAAAAAAAAGCAGCATTGTTTAATAATCTAACGTTAGAAGTAGATAACGGACACATTGTAGGATTATTGGGAAAAAACGGAGCCGGCAAATCGACGTTATTGAATCTGATTTCCGGGTTAAACCACCCACAAAAAGGCAATATTATGGTCAATGGATACAATCCGGTTGAACGTAATCCTAATCTTTTAGCAGAGATTTATTTTGTACCTGAAGAGTTTTCATTTCCTCATGTCAGCATCAACACCTATATCAGGGCATATGACTCTTTTTACTCCTCTTTTGATTATGAGAAACTGAAGGGTATCCTGAAAGAATTTGAACTCAACGGTTCAGCGAATCTAAACAAGTTATCCCACGGGCAACGTAAGAAATTTTTAATTGCTTTCGCACTGGCAAGTAATTGCAAAATTTTAATCCTTGACGAACCAACTAACGGACTCGACATACCTTCGAAGAGTCAGTTTCGGAAAATTTTGGTAAGTTCTGTGACAGACGAACAGTTAGTAATGATATCAACCCATCAGGTGAAAGATATTGACACTATTATTGATAAAGTTGTGGTGCTTGAGAATGGCAATATTATCTACAATGAAGCTACCAACGACATCACACGCAAATTATACTTCGATACAGTGAGCAGTCTTTCTGAAGTTGACTGCCTACTTTATCATGAGAACTGCCCGACCGGACATAAAATCATCCGAACTGCTGCAAACACAGAAGAGTCAGGCATTGATCTCGAACTTTTATTTAACGCGGTAATCAACAAATCCATTTAACCAACCAAACATGAACGCAAATAAATTTTTTAGCTTTAACAGATTTGTATTACTTGTTCGCCATGATCTTATTTTGAATAAGAAACAATATCTAATCGCAATGATCGGGATATTTATTATTGGCTTTTTTTTCATAAAAATGCAAATGCCAACAGTAAAAAACCCATTAAATTTTGATGCTTCAATGTATAAGCACGTGTTTGATAGTTTATTATTAGGAATAGCTATAATGATAGGGATGTTTTCATTTCTGGAGTTGAATACAAAAAATTCCAAACTAAGTTATTTATTGCTTCCTTTCTCCACGTTCGAAAAATACAGCTCGCAGTTTTTTAACAAGATCATACTTGGGATAATCGTATTTATTGCAATATTCTGGATGGATGCCCATTTAGCACGACTAATTACTTTGGCTACCTATGGTGACCAACTAAAAGTAATTCCTGTCATTGAACCTTTCCATCTTTCAACATTATGTAGTTTTTACAACACACAAGAACAGATGCTCATTCTGATGTTACAAATAACTGTCGGTGTCGGATTATTTTCCAGTAGATTGTTTTTCAATAAATCAGGAATGATAAAATCGGCTATTGCATATTTGGTGCTGTTTTATTTCATAACTAGTTTGGTTTTTATTCTTTCACGTCTGTATTTTGTTGAAAGTGAACCGTATACATACTATGTGCACGGAAAACTTACCAATCTTGAAATGTTTTATTATTGTGTTATTTGCTTTTCATGGCTTTTTTTACCGCCACTCGGCTACTTCAAACTTAAAGAGAAGCAACTATGAGCATCGACTATAAATCCAGCAAGGGAATCTTTCAACAAATTGCAGAGACTATCTGTCACCGGATACTGGAAGGGCAGTTAGTGCCAGGCGATCGCGTACCTTCAGTGCGGGATTTAGCCATCGAGTTTGAAGTAAACAGGAATACACTACTGAGAACTTATTCAATTTTACAGGAAAGTGGTGTAATAGAGAATAAGAGAGGAATCGGATTTTTCGTCTCTGAACATGCCATCGAATTAATCAGGACAAACGAAAAGGCGGACTTTTTTAATAATGAACTCCCTGATTTTATAAAAAAAATTCAATTACTGAGGTTGACAAAAAAAGATTTAACTGAATTATTAACGACCATTGAAAATAACGAAATACAATGAAAACATCTCAAAAAATTATAGTATTATACATTATATTGATGATAGGGTGCATATTTTTTCTAGTTATCGATGCAAGTATAAAAGCGAAAACTACTCAAAAAAAAGAAATAATTACCCTGCCTCCATTTTCGGTGATTGTAGCCGAAAAGGATGCAGACGTACATATTATTCAGTCTGATAGTAATTACGTTGCTCTTGAGAAAAATGAAGAAATTATGCCTGACATCAAACTTTTTAATGTCATCAACGACACGCTGCATGTATATAAGGGAGCAAGAATGTTCGTCAATTGCAATAAACTAAAATCAATTAAAGGAAAACATGCTTTTTGGACAGGAATAGATAAATTCAACACAGACTCGCTCGAAATCGATCTTTCAGGCGGAAAGTTTTATTTTAACTCTGAAGATGAAATGCTGAAAATTGATTATATCGAGCTAACAACAAGGGACAGTGCATTTGTCAGATTCCAGCTTATTGAAAATAAAAGAATCAATATCAAAGCTGAAGACAAATCAAATATTGAACTCCTCGGGCTCTATGATGAAATATCAGGGATTCTTAAAGGAAAATCGAAACTGAAAAATGACAATAATTACAGGATTTTACATCTTGAACGAGTTGAATAGGCGTATTGGTGATGTGCATATTGCTAAAATTCAACCATTTAGTACAATATTTTTTATAGTCGAAACAATTTTTGATATTAAATATAATCAGCCTTTATAAATATTTTCTAAATAATATTGATAAATATTCTTCCATGAAAAAACTACTTTTGTTGAGCACACTGTTATTCATCGCACTAACACTTCAGGCACAGAAAACCCCCAATGAAATATCAGTTTATAAAATTACAGGTCAGGTAACAGAGGCTGTAACAGATAAGGCAATTCCTTATGCCACCATTAGTGCTCAGTCGGATAGTCTGAAAAACGTCATTAAGCTTTGTAGTGATGTGAATGGCAAGTTTGATGTCAGGGTGAATCGCAAAGGAAAATATGTGTTTACTTTTTCGGGAGTTGGATTGAAAGAAGAGGTGAGGACGATAGAAATTGGAGATACAGCTGTTGTAGAGATGGGGAAAGTGAAGATGGGAGAAGGTGTTAATTTGAAGCAGGTGGACGTTGTTGCTCAAAAGCCCCTGATAAAAGTTGATGTCGATAAAATAACCTATAGTATAGAAGCAGATCCGGAGTCGCAAACCAGCAATGCACTGGAGATGTTACGCAAAGTTCCTTTGCTGGATGTTGATGGTGAAGACAATGTAACCCTGAACGGACAGTCGAATTTCAAAGTACTGGTCAACGGGAAGAGTTCATCAATGATGTCAAAAAACTTTAAAGAGCTTATTAAAAGTCTGCCCGCCAACTCAATAAAAGATATAGAAGTAATAACAAATCCCTCGTCGAAATATGAAGCTGAGGGTATTGGGGGTATTATCAATATTATTACTATAAAAAAGACTCTGAATGGGTACAACGGAAGTGTAAATGCCGGTTTTGATACTTTTGGGGCTATGAACGGAGGTGTTTATTTTTCTACAAAAATTAATAAATTCGGATTCTCGGGACGATACTCAATTTATCAGAATAAACAACCTGAGGGCACGAATAGCTCAATACGTGAGAATTATTTACCTGCGATGGAAAATCAATATTATATGAAAACAAATGGAACGAATAATTACTCCGGATCTTCTCAAAACTTTAACGGGGAGGCAAGTTATGATATTGATTCATTAAATCTTATTTCGATGTCATTTTGGGGATATTCAGGCAATTATAATAATAATGGAAAGTCGGTAACTGAAATACAGAACAGTCAGAGAGTCAGGACAAGTTACTTTGAAATGTCAAGAAATGGACGCAATAGTTTTGGAAATCTTGCCGGAAATATCGATTATCAAAAGACATTCAAAAAGCCGGATAAATCATTTACCATCTCCTATAAATTAGAAAATGAACCTTCTACCTCAGATAATACTACTGAAACCGATAATGAGTTTAATTACGAAGCATCAAAACAACATTTGATAAGTGATGATTTTACGCGGGAGCAAACCCTTCAGGTTGATTATTATGACCCATTAACCAAGAAACATCAGATTGAGTGTGGTATAAAGGGAATTTACCGTCAGAATGAAAGCAACTCGGATGTGCACAAATTAAATCCATTAACCGAACAAATTGAGTATGATGCTCAACGAAGCAATGAACTTGTTTATGATCAAACGATAGTCGGATTGTATGGAGGTTATGTCTATAGTCCTGGTAAATTCAGTTTAAAGTCGGGCTTGCGTGCGGAACTGACCTGGAACGATGCAATTTCGAAATCAGTGCGCGACACCAGTTTTTCAAGTACCCTGAAAAATGTAGTGCCCTATCTTACATTAACTTATAAGCTAAAACCTACTCAAACGCTGAAATTATCCTATACACAACGTCTTCAACGACCGGGAATCTGGTACCTGAATCCTTATCGCAACGATTTGAACAGATTGTATGTGTATTATGGAAATCCGGATTTGAAATCAGAAGTGGCTCATTCTTTCGAAGCGGGGTATAATAATTTCACTCCGAAATTTAATATTGGGTTAACTGCCACCGCTTCTTTTGCAAACAACTCTATTGAACAGATTACATTTTTGGATAGTAAGAATGTCCAGAATATCACTTTTGCTAATATTGGAAAAAACCGGAGAGCCGGGTTGAGTACTTATCTGTCGTACCGTCCGAATGCAAAATTAAATGTAGGATTTAACGGTGGGATAACATATGCGCAAATGGAAGCGACAAGTATGGGTAGGGTTCAGAATAATGATGGGATTTTATACAGAATCTCAATTAATGGACGCATAACCTTATGGAAAGACGGGGCAGTGAACGTAAATGGAGGATATAATTCTCCATCCATCCGGTTGCAGGGAAAGTTTTCGGGATATAACTATTCGAATATCGGGCTGTCACAGTATTTTCTTAAGAGAAAACTCATGTTGAGTTTGTCATTCAATAATCCGTTTACGAAGGAACTGAAGTTCAGAAATGAAAGTTCGACCCCAGACTTTAAATATTTTTCGGAGAATATTAATATCTCCCGTTCCTTACGTTTAAACCTGAGTTATAATTTTGGTAAGATGGGTGAGAATGTCAGGAAAGCCAAACGTAGTATACAGAATGATGATTTGAAAAGTGGTGAAGGAGCTGCAAATTGACTTTATTTGAATGCCATGATTTTAATGTTTTCTGATGAATTATTATCTTGTGTATTAAAGTGTCTTTCGCTACATTTGTGATTTAAAACAAATCCGTGCAGCAATACCTCCACATACTCAAACAATACTGGGGCTACGATAAGTTTCGTCCGTTGCAGGGCGACATTATTCAAAGTATAGCTGCAGGAAAAGATACGCTGGGACTAATGCCCACCGGTGGAGGTAAGTCCCTGACTTTTCAGGTGCCGGCATTAGCTATGGAAGGTGTCTGTATTGTGGTTACTCCGCTTATCGCTCTGATGAAAGATCAGGTGGAGAACCTGAAGAAAAGAAATATCCCTGCTGCCGCCATTTATTCAGGTATGTCGAAAGCTGACATTCTGCTCACTTTAGAAAATTCGGTGTTTGAAGCGTATAAGTTTTTGTATGTTTCACCCGAAAGATTAGCCACCCAAATTTTTCTTGAGAAGATCAGACAAACGAAAGTTTGCATGATTGCGGTGGATGAATCGCATTGTATCTCGCAATGGGGTTATGATTTTCGTCCGTCGTACCTTAAAATTGCCGACATCAGGGAAATAATTCCTGAGGCACCGGTGCTTGCACTGACAGCAACTGCTACTCCTGAAGTGGTCGAAGATATTCAGGAACGACTGCATTTTAAGGAAAAGAATGTATTCAGGAAGAGTTTTTTACGTACCAATCTGGCTTATATTGTCAGGACGACAGAGAATAAAGAAGAACAGTTGCTGAATATTCTCAGGAAAGTTCCGGGCACTTCGGTGGTCTATGTTCGCAACCGTAAAAAGACAAAAGAGATCGCTGATTTTCTGGTTCAAAACAATATCTCAGCTGAGCATTTTCATGCAGGATTGAGTAACGAAACCAAAGATGCCCGTCAGCAACGATGGAAGAATAACGAAACCCGCGTCATTGTTTCAACTAACGCTTTCGGGATGGGAATTGATAAGGCAGAAGTGCGTTCCGTTGTGCATATGGATCTGCCCGATTCTTTGGAGGCTTACTTTCAGGAGGCAGGGCGGGCGGGGCGCGATGAGAAAAAAGCCTATGCGGTTATCCTCTTCAACAACAGCGATGTGACAAAGATGCGCAAAAGAGTTTCAGATACTTTTCCTGAAAAAGATATGGTGCGTAAAGTGTATAATGCTCTTGGAAATTACTATGAAATTGCTGAAGGCTCAGGTATGGAAGCTGTTTTTCCGTTTGATTTGGCGGATTTTTGCATGAGATTTAAACTTCCGATGCTGATAACACATAATGCCCTGAAAATTTTGCAACAGGCAGGTTATTTAGACCTGACTGATGAGCAGGAGAATACTTCAAGGGTATTATTTACCGTTGGTAAAGAAGATTTATATACCATCCGGTTCAGTGAGGACCAGGACAGACTTATACATATCCTCTTACGTTCGTACACCGGCCTTTTTACCGATCCGGCTTATATTAGCGAAGAAACGATTGCAAAGCGACTTGACTGGTCGAAGGATAAAGTCTATCAGGAACTTGTTCTTTTGTCGAAAGTAAAGATCATACATTACATTCCGAGAAAAAAAACACCCTTTGTTACCTATGTGCAGGACAGAGAAGATGTAAACAGACTACGTTTAGATAAGGAAGCGTATGACGACCGCAAAGAACGTTATATAACCCGTGCAAAAAGTGTATTGGACTACGCAAAAGAACAGGAAATCTGTAGGAGTCAAATATTGCTCTCGTATTTCGGAGAAAAAAACGCCCAACCCTGCGGTCAGTGTGATGTTTGTCTGAAACGAAAAGAAACACAGGTAAAGGACGCTGATTTTGATAAAATAAGCAAAGCAATACTTGCCTTAATAAATGATGAGCCTTTAAGCATTCGTCAAATCACCTCCAAATTGTCCTTAAAAGAAAACAAAGTGTTGCAGGTAGTGAGATTTATGATGGACAACCGCCAGTTGCAGCAGGGTGACGATATGAAGTTGCGGATTAAATAGTATTTAGCAATGTTATTGCATTGATAAACATTGTGTTAAATTTCATTTTTTGTAAATCAGGGATAAAACAGAATTGAAACAGAATTGAAACAGAATTGAGTCAGGTAAAAATTACATAATCAGGAGTTTAATGTGTTTATTTGTAGCCATAAACTTTAATTTTCAATAAAAATGAAAAAAGCAATTCTAACCATCCTGTTTTTTGTGTTCGTAATAATGACGGCCACATGTGTGAATCGTGTAATTGTGAATCCGGCCTATGAAGTAAAAAGTTCCGGAATTGACAACATCGTCAAAATTGAACTGCTGAAAACTGCTACACGCGTGCATGTAAAAACGACCTTCTTACCTAATTGGTGGGTTAAGTTTCCGAAAACTACTTTTATCCAGCCTGAAGGAAGTGATGAAATGATGCTTGCCACCGGAATTGAGAAAGGTGAATTTGATAAGGAGATATTTATGCCTGCTTCGGGTGATTCATTGTTTGTGTTGATATTCCCGCCTTTGGATAAATCGGTGAAAAAGATCAACTATGGAGAAGATAGAAAGGCCATCATCTTTGGAATATCGCTGGAGAAGAGTAATGCGGGAAAACCCAGACCTGAAAATAAAATCCCCGTTGATGTACAGTCTTGGTTGGATAATGAGCTCGACAAAGCGAAAGTTAAAGAACCACTATCCGATTTTAAGTCAGATAGTTTTTTTGCCCACGAACAGTCCCGTATTATAGGATATATTAAAGGTTATGATTCCCGCTTAGGAACAAATAAAGGAGTAATTTATGCCAGTAATATTATCACAAATGAAAATCATCCCGTTGTTGTAAATCTTTATCCCGACGGACGATTTGAGGCGACTATCCCAATGCAATATCCTGCATTTTTTAATGTGTTTATTCGTAATAAACCTTTTGTTTCTTATCTGGAGCCCGGACATACTTTGGCGTTAGTGCTTGATTGGGATGAGTTTTTAATTGCCGACCGGTTACGTAACATCCAATATAACTTCAGAGATGTTGAGTTTAGAGGAACTTTGGCAACAATAAACTCAGAGTTATTGAAAGCCGATTTGAAAATGAGTGATTGGAAAGACACTGAAAAGAAAAGAAAAACATTGACTCCTGACGAATATAAAGCTTATGAACGACAAAGAATCAATGAGAGGCTTGAGCTTATTCGTGATCAATCAATAAAATACGCTTTCTCTCAAAAGACAATTGAACTGCTTAAAAGTCAGGTATATTTATTGTTCGGAGCAAATTTGTTAGATTATGCACTTTACCGGGAAATGTTAGTGCTTAGTGACACTACGGGCAAGGTAACTAAAGTGACAATCCCTGATGAATATTACGATTTTTTGCTCTGGATTTCACTTAATGATCAGGTATTGTTGTCTTCGGTCTACGCATATGAATTCATAAACAGGTTTGAATTTTGCAAACCTTTTTCTTCTGCAAAATCAAAGTCGTTAATAACTCCGGAAAAAAGCTTTATCCAATACCTGAAAACTGAACATCAAAATACTTACACCGCTGAAGATGAAAAAATAATTGAAATTTACGCCAATCTCAAGCAAATAAAAGAGCATGCAGAATACGTGAAGTATTTAGAGGCAAATAAACCGGCTTTAAGGGCATTTGATGAAAGGCATAAGGCTGAAAAGAAATTGTATGTTAAGAAGTATGTTGAACCGCTATCAAAGACATTGCAGAAGAACGGGTTGATAGAAGATATGCTGTTGCGCGACTCTGTTTTCTCCAATGTCTTGCACCTTTCAAAACCCAATCTGATGTATGATATTACTAAAGTGCGCAGCCTCAATAATAGTTTTAAAAGAATACCGGATATAAATGAAGCTGAAGAAGTACTTAATGCAACCCTAAAAGATATCCAAAACAGATTTCTAATTAGTGAAGGTCAAAGGATGTTCAGACAAACATATCCTGAGGATAATGTGTTTACTTATGAATTGCCTGATACAGAAGCGGGAGTGATGTTTAAAGGAATAATTGCTCCTTTCAGAGGTAAATATCTGATTGTTGATTTTTGGGAGTCATCCTGTGGTCCTTGTGTCGCAGGCATTAAACAAAATAAGACCCTGCGTGAGAAATTAAAAGACAACAGCAATATTGCTTTCCTTTATATCTGTAGCGAAGGCACGCCGAAAGAAAGATATGATCAGTTTGTTGAGGAACAGAGACTCGAAAATAGTTGGCGTCTTACGGAAGATCAATATATAATGATGAGAGAATTGTTTAAGTTTAATGGCATTCCACACTATGAATATGTCGATCGTGAAGGAAAAATAATGACCAGAGGTCTGGATGTTTACAAAGTAGAAAGTTCGCTGGAGGATTTATTGAAAAAAGAATCCGAGAAAACTAATTGAAGAAGGAAGAGGGATGGGTTATTTCAACTCATCCTCCCCTTATAATCCTCATACCCAAACTCCTTTACCAGTTTGAACTCATTGTCTTTCGTCCAAATCCCTATCGATGGGTGAGTTACGCCATTGAACATAGTGGTTTTCACCATGGTGTAATGGATCATGTCCTCGAAAACAATGCGATCTCCAACTTCCAAAGGTTCATCGAACGACCAGTCGCCATAGAAATCACCCGAAAGACAACTGTTTCCACCCATTCTGTAGGTAGGTTTGCCCGGTACCGGGTCGGTGGCGCCGATGATAGCCGGTTTATAAGGCATTTCCAAACAGTCGGGCATATGGCATGAAAATGAGACATCCAGCATGGCTGTTTTGATGCCTTTGTTCTCGACGATGTCCTGAACGGTCGAGACCAGCTCTCCCGTTCTCCAGGCAAAAGCACTTCCGGGTTCCAGAATCAGGTGTAAATGAGGGTGTCTCCCTTTAAAGGCTTTTAGTACCTGTATCAAATGGTCGGTATTGTAACCTTCGCGTGTCATCAGGTGACCGCCACCCATATTTAGCCATTTGATGCGATCGAACAAATGTCCGAATTTCTTCTCAACAACAAGTAAAGTTTTTTCCAAGTCAAAAGAATTGCTTTCGCATAAAGTGTGAAAATGAAGTCCTTCTACACCTTCTGGTAATTCATTTCCTAAATTTTCTGCGATAATACCTAATCTTGATCCCGGAGAGCAGGGATTGTATAGATCGGTACCAACCTCAGAGTATTCGGGATTAATACGTAACCCACAGGAGATGTTGTAAAACTGAGTCCGCGCATAAAATTTCTCGAATTGAGTCAAAGAGTTAAAAGTGATATGACTGCTGAACTGCATGATCTGATCAAATTCTTTTTCGGTGTAGGCAGGAGCGTAAGTGTGTGCCGGGCTGCCCATTTCCTCAAAAGCCAGACGTGCTTCTGCTAAGGAACTGGCAGTTGAGCATGGTATGTATTCCCTTACGATAGGAAACGCACTCCACATGGCAAATGCTTTGAATGCCAAAATTATTTCTACACCAGCTTCTTCTTTGACGGAACGAATTAAACTCAGGTTCTTACGAAATTTTTCTTCGTTCAGAACGAAACAGGGCGAGGGGAGTTGGGAGTAGTTGATCATATGTTTTTAGTGATAAGTGATAAGTGTCAAGTGATGAGTTGTTATTTTTTGCGGAAGGTGCCGTAGAGGATGCCACCCAGGATGGAAGCGCCCACGACATAAACCGGTGGAACTTTTAGTAACCATATTAATACAATAACACCAATTGGAATAAAAATAGTTTTATACGTAATTTTTGCCGAGTTCGCCATTCTCCATAGAGGTGCCACAATCAGGGCGACCACCGCCGGGCGAATACCTTTAAATATTTTATCTACAGTCGGATTTTCACGCATGTCCACAAAGAATGTAGCAATCAACAGAATAATGATGAAGGACGGTAACGCACAACCAAGTGCAGCTATGATGCTCCCTTTGGTTTTCTTCAATTTATACCCGACAAAAATAGCAGTGTTGATGGCAATTACTCCCGGTGAGGATTGAGCCATGGCAAGCATGTCGATAAATTCCTTCGGATCAATCCATTTTCTTCGCTCAACCACTTCTTTTTCAATCAGGGGAATCATGGCATAGCCACCCCCGATGGTAAAAGTACCAATTCGGAAAAAAGTAGTGAATAATTGCCAGAATAATTTCATCTTCATAACATAAAGTGCAAAGATAGCTATAAATGCTATTTTTTTTGCAACGAATAGTCAGGATTTTTTAAGACAGCTCTGAAGTACTGCCAGACATTATCCGGATATTGATATTAATTTTCAGAAAAATATTCTTTTTTCTTTTGTTGATTAAAAAAACTTATCTATCTTTGCAGTCCAAATTTCAAAACAGAATTAAAATAATAAACAGTCAATAATTATGATCGTAGTTCCTGTAAAAGAAGGCGAAAACATTGAGAGAGCATTGAAGAAATTCAAACGTAAATTTGAGAAAACGGGTGTTGTAAAAGAACTCCGTCGTCGTCAATGTTTCGACAAACCTTCTGTAGTAAAACGCGAAGAGAAAATTCACGCGGTTTACGTACAAAAAATGCAACTTGGACAAGAATAACATAATCAAATTAAATTTTCATTAATTTATTTGATTTTTCAGCTTATTTAGTCTATATTCGTTGCAGAATTAGAATACGGTTATGGTTAACGGATTTCTGCAATATTTACAGTATGAGAAGAATTATTCTTCTCATACTGTTTTGTCATATCGTAATGACTTAGAGCAGTTTCTGATTTTTCTGAAAAAAAGTGCCGAACAGTTTCAACCTGATGAAGTATATGCTGCACAAATCCAGGAATGGATTCTTACATTGATGCAGGCCGGCCTTTCAGCCCGGAGCATTGCCCGGAAAATTTCGACATTAAAATCTTTTTGGCGTTATTTGCAGAGCAGGTCTGTAACCTCAGTTAATCCTACGTTAAAAATTGTCTTACCAAAAACAAAAAAGCCCTTACCGGTGTTCTTTAAAAACAGAGAGGTAGCTATGGTGATTGAAGACCCGTATCTTCCAGATGATTTTGAAAGGACAAGAGATTTATTAATTATAGAATT
>Ga0209417_1004521_pt1 | contig 16529 bp, 14 predicted proteins | sample RifGroF2_FD_184002 | JGI IMG/M metagenome (GOLD analysis project Ga0209417, IMG submission 184002) | Groundwater microbial communities from Rifle, Colorado, USA - Groundwater F2 (SPAdes) (version 2) | ecosystem: Environmental > Aquatic > Deep subsurface > Groundwater | place: Rifle, Colorado... | reverse complement strand
CAGCCAAGCCGCCGACAACCTGTCGCTGGAGAAAGTCTTGATTGCGCGTGTGCGCGCCTGCTGGCCAAGTTGCAACCGATACTCCCTGTTATTCACCATGTGTCTCATGGCCGCCTGCAAGCCGGATATGTCGCGAGCCCCGAACAGAACTCCGCTGACATCTTCCTGGATCGCATCCACCACACCGTATATCCGGGTCCCGATGGCGGGGATGCCCACCGCCGCCGCCTCGATCACCACACTGCCAAAACCCTCGCGATAACTGGGCAGACACAGCACATCCGCCGCCGCCATATATTCCTCAGGTTTCGCTGCATAGCCGACGAAGTGCACCCTGTCTTTGCACTCCTCGGTCAATTGCATCACTTGTGCGGTGATATTTTCTTCGTCAGGCCCCACCAGCAACAAATGTGCTCGCTCATCATTCAGCGCGGCAAACGCGGCCGCAAGATCCGGCACGCCCTTGTCACGATTCAATCGCCCCAGAAACAGGAAGACCACTTCTTCACCGGAGATCTTCAACTCGGCGCGAAGCCGTTTTCTGGCCAGATCATCGGGCTGAAAGCGCATTGTATCAACACCGGAGATAGACCCCTCGGCCAATACACCGGACTTGGCCTCGCTTAACACTCCCTCATCCAGCAAGAACTGCCTTTGCGAGGGGCTGTCGACCAGAGCATAAGTGCCAAACCGGGCAATCAGCTTGTCCATGTTTTTCAGGATCAGCCTGGCAAGGCCCCGACGAGTGACCCATACCTGCCCGGTAAAGGTATGGACGCGGATATCGATCCCGGCGAGAAATGCAGCGAGCATCGCCAGCAAGCCCGCTTTGGGTGTGACGGAATGGACCAGTTTGAAGCGGTGGCGGCGGAACAGCACGAATATTTGCCACAGCGCCATAAGATCGCGCCAAGGCATGATCTTTCGCTCGATGGATACCGGCAATACCGTCACCAGATTTTCAACGCCGGCCAAGGATTCACCCGGCCGGATATTCAATGCCACATGCACGTCATATCGCTCGGACAATCGCCTGATCGGCTGTTGCAGGAATGCGCTCACCGTCATTGGGCTTGCGACCACCAAACAGATTTTCTCTTTCAAGCTCGCGCTCCGATCCGGGATGTCTCGTCAAACGACCATGATTTGAAGTACCCCGCCAACAGAACCAGATAAGCGATGATGGTCACGACGATGCTTGGCGTACTTCCAAAATGCACCCCGATGAGCAACGTGCCGTACAACAGCCAGTTCATCAGCATGACCACGGCATCGAACCAGGTGATATGCCAATACCTGACCAGCACCAACGTCAGCAGCACGGTGGAAACCAGCATGGACACCGACATGCCGAGCGCGATGCCGGCAACGCCCATGTAACGCATCAATAGCAGGCTGGCGACGACATTGACTGCCAGACCAACGATGGCCACCGCGCTGATCGCGAGCACATGTTTCGTCGCGGTGGCGAATTTAAGCAGCAGCGAATTGCAAATGAAGAACGGCAATTGCACCACGGAATATTGCATCACTCTGGTCACAACCGCTGTTGAATCACTGCCAAAAGTGCCACCCTCAAAAGCCAGACGAATGATCGGCTCTGCCCATATATACATGCCGGCACTGATGGGCACAGATACAAAGGTGGCAAACAGCAGGAACAGCGAAAGTTCCCGTCGTGCAGTCACCAGATGGTTCTTGCTCACCATCGCGGAGAAATACGGCAGCATCACCGTCGCCACTGCGGTTCCCACCAGGCCGGTGACGAATAGCACCACCTTGTTGCCCAAATTGAATGCGGAAACGGCTCCTTCGGGCAAGGACATGGCCAGCATCGACGAGACCAGTGCGGCTACACTGATAAAGAATGCCGACGCCACCAGTGGTAGATATTGCCCCAACAGCGGCGACATACTACCGCTTCCGCCCCGTGTGAACCGGAAAGAACCCAGCCTGGCCCACAGCGTGACGTTCTGCCGTTTGAGATATAACTGAATGATCAGCAAGTTAAGCACCTGCCCAATCACCATGCCAATCATCACCGCTTGGACGCCATAGCTTTCACCGAAAACTAGCAAGGCAATGATAGCCACCAAAGGAACAACCAGCTGAGCCGAGCTTGTGAGCACTGCACGCCCGTGTGCATTCAGCACGGAATTGCCGAGAATCACCATGCCGCTAAACAGCAGGATAGGCAAAGCGAGGTCGAACAGCCAGGCAAGTTGGGCAACATCAGGGATTGCCCCCTTGACATAAAGCAACGGGAACAAGGATGGGCCGAGCAGATAGAGCACAACGCAGATAAGCAGTAGTGCCGCCGTCGTCCAAGATGATGTGCTTGTTACCAGCACATTGGCCACCTGCAACGATACGCGCTCCTTGATATCAAGATATGCCGGAATGAACGCTGCCCCCAGCGGCATGCACAAGACAGTGACGATGAACATCGGAATCATCAAGGCGATGAAGAAATCGTCCAGCTCACCTCCAAGGCCAAAGGTCTGGGCCATCAACATATCGCGTATGAAGAAGCCAACAAAGCACAACAAGGTCAGCAGCATAACGATTAGACCACTTCCTAGCGCTTCCTTGCGCTGTGGTGTTTCAATCTCCGACGCCTCAACGGTCTGCTGCAGCCTTGCTGCAGGACTCATCCATACCCGCAGTCGTTTCATCCGGCTGGTCCTGTCCAGCCATGTGAGCCAACCCAGCACGCCCAGCATGACCATCACGAACAGGTATGCGTAGCGTAGACGATACAATGTCCCCAGATTCGCGATTGTGAACCCGTAAATCAGCATGAAATAGACAGAGAAGCCGATGGTCAGCAGCACTGCCGGTTTCCGATTGTAAATCAGCAAAAGCAGGACGCCCGGCAGACACAGATAGCTAATGAGCATCTCCGCGGCAGAGACCAATCGCGCCATGCTCAAACTTGACAACCAATCCGTTGGAAACGGCGCAAACAACGCCACCTGTAATGCGCGAGGAAGATATGCCATCACCTCTTCAACATTTCGGGGCGAGATTTCCTGATCGATCATGGACTTCGCATGCTCACTGATTCCGTATTCGATCAGGCCTGCTCGCGTTTTGGCGGCTAATTCAATATAGTCTTCGACTCTATCCGGCAACCATGCAGCATCTTGCCATTGCCACTGTGTGCCACCCTGCCAGTTTTCATAGGGTTCCACAAATTGAGGCGCCACGCTGATCCCAGCCGTCAAGATGCACCCGGACGCCAACAAGAAGACGGACAATCGAAATTCGTGCCCCACTTTCCGGCGTAGTGCTGCCACCCCCACCATAATCAACCAAACAACCACCGTGGCAATCAGTAGCAATTTCAGGCTATAAGGCCGCACGATGCCCACAAGCACGACACCGGCAAAATTCATCAATATCAAATTCAGCCATGCACGAATGTCTTGCTCGCCCCGCATAGCTTTCACCCAAGTCAGCAAAATCAATAGCGAGCCGGCGATGGCATAGCCGTCCTTATGCAATTGGCCATACCAGTTCAATGCAGAAGGGAAGCTGATGAACAACCCGGAAGCGATGATTCCCGCATAGGTGCCGATGGTCTGCTTGCAAGATAGCTCACGGGCCAGCATAAAGATCAAAGTCCCGCCCAGTGCGTGTATCGCTGCATTGATCGGAACGATCAGCGTAGGGTCATGGCCGAAAACCGCGTACAACGCAGCGAGTATCCCGACGTTCCCGGCGGCAGCCGCATTGGGATAAAGATGCCAACTACCCCAGCCATTCAGCCGTATTTGTTCAGCCATTTTTTCGGCCACTGAATCGAAATACATGGCATCGCCGGCCACCAAACCACCGCCAGCATGTAATGAAGGCATCAACGGAAGCAGGACTTTTTGAAACAACAACGCGGCACAGATGGCATAACAAAAGAACACCACCCAAATCACAAATGACATTGGTACAGAGCGATGCTTAATATAACTCACAGATTCCCGCATCAAATTTTCTCAGCCCACCAATTCCTGATTATCCTATTCATCCCCAGCGTAAATTTCCGCCTGCCGTACTTGATGAGGGAAAATCCCCAAGCTAGCGATAGCAAAACCACACCGATTCTATTTGCCCTGTAATGCGCATAAAAATTAGCCAGTTCGCCCAACTCCATTTTCCATAAACTGGAACTCAATCCGCCTGATCCATAGCGAGCCTTATACAAGTACGCTAGTGGTATTTCCAAGCGCACCACACCGACTCCCGAAAATGCAATTAACTGCCATAGGCAGGCATCTTCTGCATAGCGCTTACCCTCTGGGAAGCGACTTGCGATATCGCGTTTTAACATCACCGTGGGCGTTGAAAATGCCGTCTTGAACAGCAAATTCAAAGTCGAAACTTTTGTTGCGTGAAAACTGCCCGGCAAGGTCGGCGGCACAACATCTGCCCCCCCCGCCAACTCGGCGCACAAATGCCCACATAACCCGATATCCGGATTGTTCTTCATATAGCGGTATTGGCAATCAATCTTCTCTGGATGCCAGGAATCATCTGCATCAAGAAAAGCGACATAGGGTTGATTGGTTGCTGCCCATCCGGCATTTCTTGCGCTAGCTGCACCACAGTTCTCATGCAGCGCAATCACCTTGATCCACGCTGGATACTGCAGTTCGATTCGCTTCAGCACATCCAGCGTATTGTCACCACTTGCGTCGTCCACCAGAACCACCTCTGCTGGTTTCAGCGTTTGTGCGGCAACCGATTCCACAGCACGATTTATAGTATCAGCGCAGCGAAAGCAAGGTATCACCACGCAGACGGGTGCATATCCGTTTAATTCTTGTTTGAAATGATTTTGCCCGGTCAGCATGCTCTAACGTCCCAAGCGAAAATATACCGACTTCAGGTAATTATATAGACGACTATCAGATCGAATCCGCAGAATAGATAACAACAACAGTTTGAATTTGACCATTAAACCCTGATCACTTCCGTAGACTCTATTCAACTTGCTCCATCTGAAGAAGACATCAGAACACTGGCCTGCCGCCCTTAAATACAAACGAGTCGCATGCTCAAAAACGACTTTTCTAGCTTCGCCTTCGTTGTTTTGCATCAACTCGGTAAATGCCGCATCCACATAATCCAGATTCGATTTGGGCGAAGATGGATCTCGCAGTTTCAATACCTCATCAATCCAAGTCTTTTCCAATCTCATTGAATCAAAAATATAGCCCCAGTACCTGTGTCGAATCTCTTGGCTCAGTTGAAGCTGTTTGGATAAAGATGCTGAAGATATCTGAGCACCATGTTGCCGGTATAGCAGCAAGACTTGGGGCACATTGGTCATTTTCCAGTCGGCTCTTGCTGCCCTTTCCCATAAATCGTAGTCCTCGCACTTCTCCCATGCTTTGTCATAGCGCAATTGTTTTACCAGCGCCGTCTTCATCATCACAGTTGGATGCGCAAAACACGATCCGAAAAGCAGCTCCATTTTGTTGGCCGCATCGGTTTGCGGATGTTTGAGAACACTACTGCCCGATGTGCCAAATGTCTTGATCCAACTCCCGCTAATATCCGCCTTCGTTTCCTGCATCCACTGCAACTGGCGCTCAAGCCGGTGCGGCAAAGCAATGTCATCCTGATCCATGCGCGCGATCCATTCTCCACGCGCAAGGTCTATCAAGTCGTTAAGCGTAGTGGCAAGATTTCTGTTCTCACGCGCGATCAGCCGGATGCGTGCATCGCGCTTCTCGTATTCTTTCAGAATGGCAAGCGACCCATCTGTCGAACCATCATCAATGATGATCAACTCAAAGTTACTAAAGGTCTGCGTCAGAATCGATTCAATAGCCTCAGCCAGATGCCGCTCACCGTTATAAACAGGCATCACAACCGAGACTATTGGCGTGGCCATTTGCCCTGGGTCACTCATAGGCCTTTATTCGCCATCTGATTTTTTCTCGTAGAAACCACAATGTCACAACGTAACCCAGCCTTGCGGAAACAAGTCTCGCGTGCTGTTTGTGTTTGCAAACCACTTCTTTGGTGCAACGACAATTTTATTGGGATTGCGATTAAGCCAAGCGCCCCACCAACTAAATGAACTATTGGCAATAATGTGGTGTCGGCACAAACTCATTAGCCTCATGTCGTTGTAGCTCTCAGCGCCCTGATTGTGTCCAACATAATGACAAGGAAAGTTTATTTTGAGATTTTCCTTTACCCAATTCACATCATCAGAAAATATATAAAAATGGGGGCTTTCCACCTTCTCGACGATATGGCTAATAGCAGCTTGATAATACTCAATTGAGCAAAGCCCATGAGTAGCCGTGGTAATTGGATTATTTGCGTAGTCACCGCGACGCACGTGCAGGCTTACTGCATTTTCCAAACTGATCTTGTCGGCCAACTCCTTGTTGGGGCCTGACAGCGGCAACTTGAATGTGAAGTCAGCATGAATTGCTGCGGCTTCATTCTGAAAATACTTCTCTGATTGCCAATACCCCACCAAATAGCATTCCTTGGGGATGCTCTCAATACCCTGCCAATAGTGAAAGTGCGGCTCTATGACATATCCTTTGCCACGGCATATGGACAGGCTTGGCCGTGCTAATTTTTCCCGAACTATCGGCAAATATTGCCAACCCAAAATTCGGCGAACATCCCCTTCACACGCAATATCAGCCAAACAGTTAAATACACGATTCAGTTCAAAACCCTGATGCAGCCCATAATTGGTAAAACCCGAAATGTCCAATCGCAAAGGAACACCCTGCGCCAGCGACGCGGCACGTCCTGCAGCATATTGAAACATTTGGTTACCAAGCCCACCAATGACCTTAGATATCACCATGTCTGGAACTCCCCTATCAGAGACTCTTGGGCATGCACTCTGAATCACTTAACGCAGAAAGAATCGTATTTGTTAACTGCTCAGCAAAACTCTCTGCAAAAAACATCTGGGCTGCCGAGCTATTCAGAAAGTTTTGAATGGCTAATTGGTGTGCCTGATAGCTTGTTTCAGACATCTGGTCGAGATGCCGGTATAGACCCTCATGATTGCTGAATTTGCGACGGTCAATGAAGCAATCAACCGGAATGTAATCCGACACATTGGATGCCCCCCAATAAATTGGCACGCACCCGGCGAAGAAACAATCAAATATCTTTTCAGTAATATAACCGGGCAGGTCTTTCACGTTCTCATAGCAAACCGAAAATCGGTATTTGCCAAGCGTCTCAAGCTTGCGCTCCACCCTTCCTTGAAATGACGGGAATGCCCTGTACCCCGTCTTGCGCGCGATACCCAAGGCGATCCTATGCCACAGCCTAGCTATCCTGCCCGAGTGCGGCGGCGATATCTCCCAACCGCTTCCATACAAATCGAACTGACCAGGCGCGTGTTGCTCAAACCACCTTATGGTTTTAACCCGCTCCTCGTACAAATCCAGCGGACTCGTTTGCGCTGGTCGCTTATTGCCGGCAATCAAACAGCACAGCCGATCACGATCTTTCCAGCCACGATTCTCCATTGAATGCCGCTTATTCGGAAAGTTGATCTTGAAGTACCGCTTATCGTCAATCAGATCATCTCGCCATGTGAATATCCGATCATATTGGGCGAGCAAAGCCTGCGACTCGTTTAGCGGGCATATCTGTGCCGTCTCCATCAGCAAAACAAATGCCTTTCCATCCTGCTCTCTTTGCATCACATTCATATGCAATTCAAACGCAATTGCGCGCCCAGCATTTACGTCTGGCGTATTCAGCTCAATGCCACTTGACAGCAACCGCTCTCGCAACAACCAGAATGGATAATTGCTATCGTCTCTGTCGATGGAATTACCTAGATTGAAACGAGCATTATTTGCAATTCCATGCTCTGCATAGTTAGCGTACTGCATTCTCGGCTCTATGGTTATATTGGACATCGGGCTTATTGCTTTTTAAGCCCCCGCATTACTTTGCGAATCGATTCTCGAACCACCATGGAATAGAGCACCTCAGCGAGCTTCAAAGGGAATAGGACTATCAGAGCCAGCTTGGTCCACCCTCTGGCTATCCTGATGAACGATAGTAGATAGTCTATTCGTTGCCTGGCGGTTCGAAATTTCTTGGCTATAGAGCTTCTCTGCGCCGCCACATAGTGCTTCTGATTATTCACCGTACAGCCGAATAATTTTCTTTCTACCAGTGCCAGCCGCCCTTGGCTTAACAGCCAAAATATAAATAATGTGTCAGCTCCGTACTCCCCATAGCGCTTGACGTGTTCCATCCATGAGAAGTTTCTCATCACCCTCATGGGAAGCAACCCATATATTGCATGCGGAATCGCCCTGCCTTCCGCCAACAAGAAAAATCTCAGCTGCCTGATCACCGAATTCCCCCCGGTCATCAATCGTAACGCCGCAAATGGGTCCGGGTGTTCCGCCAGTATCTCACCGCTTTCGTTCTTGATATCAAAATCACAAAACGCCATCGAGCTGAATTTGTCGTTTTGGAATACTCTCAACAAGGATTCGATGTATTCCGGCTCATGCCAATCATCATCGGCACACCAGATGAAATATTCCCCCTGCGCTTTCTCCAGCACAAACTGAAAGTTTGGATGTATCCCCAAGTTGGTTGGCTGTTTAAAGTAGCGTATGCGCCGATCACCATGTGAAAACTCTCGCACTACATTTTCGGAATCTTCATTCGGTGAGGCGTTGTCCGAAACAATGATCTCAATGTTCTGATATGTTTGCTTGGTAACTTCTTCAAGCGTACGCCGCAACCCTTCAGGCCGATTATAAGTGGGTATACCGATACTGATCAGGGGTGCGTGAATATTGGACATTCCTTGCCTCAACGAAAAAGCTTACGATGCCGATTTGTGATGGATTGCACAATTTCTCGCCCGATTGGCGTTGCCAACGTGGCGGCGCAAAGTGCAGCTGTTGTGATTATTGACACAACGCTAAGGCTATAAACCGGCGAGCTCAAATCCGGTGCCCTTGTTAGCATTCTCCCCAAACCTACTACTGCACCAGAAACAGCAAGAGGTGGGAGCACATCTCGAAGATACCAGCTGGCCATTTCCCCCGGCAAAAGCTTGCGATGCATGATAGGTAGCGCAACCACAATGAAGAATGCATTTACTGCGGCCCAAAGCCATGCCGCCCCGATCGCCCCATAATGTGGCACAACGAAAAGCAACCCGGGAATAAATATTGCCACCACCACGACAGAAACTTGAATGGTAAGGCGCGTCCAGCCGTAGGCAAGTTGGAGATAATACGGAACGCTCATCAAAGCATTCAGCAGCGTACCTACGCATAAAGCCGTGACAAGAGGGGAGGCCGATGCTGAGGTTTGAGCATCTCGTGTCCATAGCAACAAAAGATGGTCAGAGAATGCTGCAATCACCAAGGCAGCCGGCGCCACCGTCATCGACAGGAATTGTGCGTACCGATGGTAGGCATTTTTTATTAAGGCCACCTCACTTTTAGCAACCATCTCTGCCAAGCGTGGCGAGATCGCTGAGCCAATGGGATTGATCAGCATATACAGGGCACTTGCCACAACACCTGCCAGGGAATAATAGCCAAACTCCGTCAGTGGGAGCAATTTTGAGAGCAGCACTTTGTCCGCCTGCGTCATTAGCAACACCAGCAGTGTTATGACCATGATGCCGCCCGTGAAATGCCAAGCCTGGGCAAGAGCTGCCCAACTAAAACGGCCAGGTATTGAAGCTCGCGGCAAGAAGACATAGAGCATGATGCCAAGTGCAACGGTCTCGAACAATGACACAAGCCCTTGAAATATGAAAAAGGCTTGGATAGTTGGCGATATCGTCGCCAACACCAAAATCACTCCCATACCGCGAAGTGTGGAAAATACTATGTTGCTAACATTGAGCCATACTTGTTCCTGCAACCCAGATATCGCACTCCGGTATAGCCCGCCCAGCCACCTTAAAGCAATGACCCCCCCCATGATCGCCAGCGCATCGGCAACCACCATTGGACTTAATTGATCCGCCTTGAACCAGTTGAATGCAAGCCACCGCGAGCCCAAATAAACGATTGCGGCAATGAGAATCGCCACAAGAAAATAAATCACCTCCATCGAACGCAACAGGTTACGAATTGACATCGCGGTATGTGCACCACCGCGAAAACGCGCCATTTCCCGGCTCAAGGTCTGACTCAGCCCCATATCCAAAAGAATGAACCAGGCCTGTAAAGCGGCAAATATACCGATAAGGCCATATGATTCCACACCCAAATACCTGATGTACAAAGGTACAAAGACAAAACCCATCAGTGCGCTCCAGGCACCACCGATGTAGTTTGAAAGGATATTTTTCTTGAGAGATACCGTCACAGTTTGGCGTGACTTCCAACCGCGCAAATCACCATCAAACTAGATGCGTGGGGGAAGATGTTTATTTAGTTATGGCTTGATAATGATGCCTTGCCCAGTTGGCAAAGACAGAACCTGAACGCCACGCTCAGATGCAAAGTGATCAAAAGCGTGTTTCTGCAAAATATGCCCCGCCCAGCCGTAATCGTCTAACACAATTACAGCCCCGCTTGATAGCCGCTCCCAGAAATACTCTGCCGCTGCAATTTCTGGCTCTACACAATTCATATCAATTGATAAAAAAGCAATCTTCCTTGCTGTAACTTCTTTTAAAGTCTCAGGGACAGCTCCTTTAATAATTACAGCATTGGGGAAGCCCGAAAATGTTCGCCTCACCGCGTCATAACAATCTTCGTAACCTACAGCGTGTGCATCCCTCTTTTTCTCATCTTCTGTGAGATATCGTTCAACCAAACCATTAAAAGTGTCCAGCAAAAAAAATTTGCGCGTGGTCTTGTACAGCTCTGTGTACTGTAATACCGTACTTGCCAGCCCGCCTTTATTAACACCACATTCCACAAAATCGCCTTCGAGCGCCATGCCTTTTTGCGCCGCCCAGCAGACAACATGAGCTCTCCAATGAACTTCGGAGTTGCCCCATGAGCCGGTAGCTTTACCGGCTGCATATGCCTTTGAGAATCGTTCATCGCTAATAAAGTCGCAGTTGTGTTTGCTTGCCAAGCCATCTTGGTTATAGGTAAGGGGGCCGGATACCCTCTCTTCAATTCGTGACAAGGGATGGAGCCACCACATCTTGCGCCAAATAGAATTGGGAATGAGTGCACGTCGAACCGATCTCAGCGTTGACCAAATGTGCGACCTAAATTTCGATTCCATTATTCTTGCATCCTATCTTGTTCAATTTTACAAACTTATGAAGCGTCCAACACTCAATCCCGCTCCCTGATTTTTTCAGCGGGCACACCGCCCCAAATTTCATAAGCGGGCACTTCACCCCTTACTACACTGCCTGCGGCAATGATCGCACCGCGATGAATATGACTGCCATCAAGGACCACGCTGTTTGCGCCTATCCAAACATCGTCTTCAATCACTATGCCGTTCTTGGAAGGCAAAAAACCTTGATGCCGAATCGGAATGTCCCGGCGTGAAAACGCATGGTTGGTTGGTATCAACATCACCCCTGGCGCGAGCAATACGTACTCACCAAGTGTGATGCCATTTCCGGAATAAAGAACACAACCTGGATTGATATAACAATGCGCCCCGATCTTTATATCACCGTTACCCCCAACGGCACGGATACAGACGAAGTCATAAATCTCAGAATATTCCCCGATTTCTATCCTCGTTCCGCGAACTGACGGATGTATGCGTGCATCAGGGCTAATGACGACACCCTCGCCGATAGTTAGCCCTGGTGGCGGCACTGGGCTCGCTGTCTGGCTCATTGATACCCTTAGCGAACCCGACGGAGGTAACCGTCAATCGTTTCCGTGATCATCGCCTTGTTAGTCAGGCTATGGTCGGTTTCAAACATGTCGGTTTCGCCCAGATACTGCTTCATGCCGGTGTAAGGATTATCGCCCACGTCCCATGGGCGGTTGTGCGAGTAGTATCCCTTGGGGAAGAATTCGATAAATGTATCAGGCAAAACGCAATATGAACCTACCGTTACCATCGGTGCGTAGGCCTTCAATTCGTTATATACATGTTCATGGCTGTGCAGGGAGTCCAGTATGACCATGACGCATTTTTTCCCAACGGTATGTTTCCGAACCTTCTCAATGATCTCTTCGCTCGTTGAGCTTCCCTCATACATCGTGATGCGCTTCATCATCGGATGTGTTTCGATCAAGTCACGGTTATGTTTGCGAATATCAACATCAATGCCTACCACTTCGCCATCAATGCCCATCATCTCCATCATGGAGGCGGTGAAGATGATTGACCCGCCGTGAGCGATCCCTGTCTCGATGACGAGATCCGGCTTCAATTTCCACATGAGTTCTTGCTGAATGACGATGTCGCTCGGGAATTTAATGATGGGGCGGCCCATCCACGTGAAGTTGTATGTATATTTATAGCGATCTGCATGGAGCATCCAGTCGAGCGACTTGCGGCGCAGCTCTTCGTCTCGCCCCATTGCGTCAATATCAGCTTCGCGCTCTGCAAAAAATTCGGCAACAGGATCAGTTGTTGGCATGGGGTATTTCCTTTTCGTGATTAAAGTTGAAAAAAAGTTGCGAAATTACATCGGCCATGAATTGCCGTGATTCTTCTTCCGTGGATCGCAAAGGAGAAAGTCTTGATTTAATCGTGAATCTATTCGCCAGCTTCGGCTCGTCGGTCAGCACATTTATTGGCAACGGCTTGCTGTATCGCTCGAAGTATATCTGCTTTGTTATTTCCGCAATTAATTTCATCTCGCACAGCCAGTTAGAGCCAAGATTAACAACTTCGCAACCTTGGGGAAAATTGCTCAATAAATGGAGGCAGGCATCCGCCACTTCGTTAGTCGAGATGAAATTACGCTGCTGCCTGCCGGAAGATCGCAATGTAATTGCCCCCGTTTGTACGGCTTCCTTGACAAAGCATGCTGGGACGAGCGTGTCTCTGTTCACCGTTGAAACATCAGGTACGCCATATATGTTCGAAGGACGAAGAAGCACAGTATCCAGACCGTGTGTTCTTGAATACATTCTGCACAGTTCCTCGCCATAAAAATGATTGAGGCCATATGGAGACTGGCAGTACACGGGGGTGTCTTCTGCGATTTCCCCGCTTAGTTCGGTGCCATAAACCTGCAGGGTTGAAACAAAAATTATCCGTTTGATCCCCGTCTTTACTGCAAACTCCAGTATGTTTCGCGTTCCATACACAGACAGGTTCACCCCGGCTTCAAAATTTCGGGACAAGATGTCATTCGCGGTTGCACAATGGACGATCGCATCAATTGCCTTGTTTTCATTCTCCATCTGTATGGGCTGAAGTACATCCAGCGAAGTGACAGGCATCCCCAATTCGCGCACGAGAACATCAGATGGCTCTCTGGCGCTTGCAACCACATCATGGCCAGCCTGTTTAGCCTGAATGGCCAACCGGCTACCGATAAATCCGGAGCACCCAGTAATGAGTATTCGGTTCATTACGTTTTTCGTCCCACATTCTGTTGCGACAGCAACGGCCAATGCCTATCCTTATCCGACATGTCTGTGACCGCCAGAGGCCATTTGATGCCGAGTGCGGGATCGTCATGCCGAAGTCCACTCTCTGAATCAGGCGCATATGCAGTGGTGACCATATAGAATGCTGTGGCCCCGTCGGTCAGGGCTTGATATCCGTGTGCAAAACCTTCTGGAACTACTATTAGCAAGCCGTTATCCTCGCTAAGTTCAACACCATACCATTGGCCAAAGGTTGGCGAATCTTCCCGGATATCCACAATCACGTCATAGATTGCCCCGCGAGTGCAGCGGACAAGTTTAGTTTCCGCGTGGGGCGCTCGCTGAAAGTGCATGCCCCGTACTATTCCAGTTTTTTCATTGGTGCTGATGTTGCTCTGCACAATATCAGTGGGTATGCCATGCGCACTGAATTCATTCTTGCAAAATGCGCGGGCAAACGAGCCGCGTTCATCGCTACGCTTTTCAAGGGATACCAGAAAAGCCCCTTCCAGCGGGAGTTGTTGGAATTTCATGTCAATTGTTCCCTGCTCTGGTTTGATATCCAGCTATTTGCTCGAGAGTGACCTGGCGCATGTCCCCACCAGCGCGCCAAGCTTGATGCCAAATTAGCGTCTGCCGCAGTGCTGCGCTCAGGTCCCAACGCGCTTCCCAACCCAGTCTTGCCTTCGCTTTGCTGCTATCGAGCTTAAGAAAGTTGGCCTCATGTGGCTGCGGTGCGGCATCACATTGCCACTTCATATCTGTACGCATCTCTGCCAACCGCTTGACGATCCAACCTACCGGTCGTGCATCCTCATCTCTCGGCCCGAAATTCCATGCCTCGGCATAATGGTTGCCGTCCGTATAGAGTCGCTGCGCCAGCGTCAGATAGCCGGACAGCGGTTCCAATACATGCTGCCACGGACGTATCGCACCCGGTGAACGGATATTCAGCGTCGCACCCGCATCCATGGCCCTCAGAAAATCGGGTATCAGACGGTCTGTCGCCCAATCGCCTCCGCCAATGACGTTGCCAGCCCGTACGCTTGCAAGGGCGATACCCTGCGATTCCAGGAAAGATCGGCGATAAGCTGAGGTCACCAGTTCAGCACAGCCTTTGCTGCTGGAGTAGGGATCGAACCCACCCATCGCCTCGTTCTCGCGATAGCCCCATACCCACTCTCGGTTCTCGTAGCATTTGTCCGTCGTCACGTTCACGATCGCTTTCACGCCGGGCGTCGCGCGTACGGCTTCCAGCATGTGTACGGTGCCCATCACGTTGACGGCATAGGTCTCCACCGGTTGCACATAGGAATAACGCACCAGTGGCTGCGCGGCGAGATGGAACACGATCTCCGGGCGTGCGGCCTGCATCGCTGTGCGCAAGCTTTCGGCATCGCGGATATCCGCGATCACGCTGGCCGCCATCCCTTCGGCGACTTTCGCCACCGAAAACAGGTTGGGGTCGGTCGGCGGATTGAGTGCATAGCCATACACTTCCGCACCCATGGATTGCAGCCACAGGGAGAGCCAGCCGCCCTTGAAGCCGGTGTGCCCGGTCAGGAATACGCGCTTGCCGCGCCAGAAGTCCGGGTTCACTTCCACACCTTCCAGGGCGCCTTGCCGCTTTGCCAAAGTTCTTCCAGATGATTCTTGTCGCGCAGGGTGTCCATCGGCTGCCAGAAACCGTTGTGCTCGTATGCCATCAACTCCCCCTGTGTCGCCAGTTTGCTGAGAGGCTCGCTTTCCCACGCAGTGCTATCTTGGGCAATTAAGTCGATACAGCTTGGTGCTAGGACGAAAAAGCCGCCGTTGATCCAACCACCGTCTCCCTGCGGTTTTTCAATGAAGCCGCGCACCGACTTTCCATCCATGTTTAGCGCGCCATAACGGCCGGGTGGCTGGACCGCAGTAACTGTTGCGCGCCTACCATGCTGCTTATGGAAAGCAATCTGCGCGCTGACGTCGATATCTGCAACACCATCGCCATAGGTGAAACAAAACTCAGGCTCGTCTTTCACATAGTCCGCCACACGCTTCAGGCGTCCACCAGTCATGGTGTTGTCCCCGGTATCGACCAGCGTCACCCGCCACGGCTCGGCATTGCGCTGGTGCACTTCCATCTTGTTGTTCTGCATGTCGAAGGTCACGTCGGACATGTGCAAAAAATAGTTGGCGAAGTACTCCTTGATCACGTATCCCTTGTAGCCACAGCAAACCACGAAGTCGTTGATGCCGTGAGCAGAATATATCTTCATGATATGCCACAGGATCGGACGACCGCCGATCTCGATCATCGGTTTTGGTCGCGTGGAAGTTTCCTCGCTGATCCGCGTGCCCAAACCGCCTGCAAGAATGACCGCCTTCATCTTCTTCTCCTTACAATTTCGCAAGTGCCGCAAATGCTTCAGGGATCGGGTAGTGGTGGTTGCCGACGAACAATCCGTTCTGGTCGATGTGTTCGGCATTCCTCAAGTTGCCGTGCACTTCGGAATCGAAATATTTCACCACTTCGTTCTTGGCGAAGTTGCCCGCCACGATGGGTCGGCATTCAAAGCCCAGTTCGTTCAGCCTCGCTACTAGTGCTTTGCGCGTCAATTTGCTGCCGGGGCGGATCACCAGGCTGAAACCGAACCAGCTGCTTTCGCCAATCTCTTGCTGGATGATGATATCGGGATGATTAGCCAATGCCGCCTGCAGCAGCTTACCGTTCTTGCGACGCTCTTCAATCAGCATCGGCAAGCGCTTCACTTGCTCAACTCCGAGCGCACCTTCGATCTCCAGGGGGCGCACGTTGTAGCCGGGCAAGACGAAGCGGAACGATTCTTCAAACGGATCGTCGCTCTTGTCACCACACACCAGGTTGTGTTTGGGCAGGTTGCGCGTCCAGCCGTGCGCTCTGAGCGACAGCAATATCTGATACAACTCCTCATCGTCTGTGACGATGAGGCCGCCCTCCATGGTGGAGATGTGGTGGCTGAAGAAGGAGCTGTAGCTGCCCATCACGCC
>Ga0209417_1004519_pt1 | contig 16531 bp, 10 predicted proteins | sample RifGroF2_FD_184002 | JGI IMG/M metagenome (GOLD analysis project Ga0209417, IMG submission 184002) | Groundwater microbial communities from Rifle, Colorado, USA - Groundwater F2 (SPAdes) (version 2) | ecosystem: Environmental > Aquatic > Deep subsurface > Groundwater | place: Rifle, Colorado... | reverse complement strand
GGTCCTGCGGCCACAACCTTAAAAATGTGGACATGGAGCTGCCACTGGGAGAGCTCATCTGTATCACCGGAGTTTCGGGCAGCGGAAAATCCACACTTATCAACGAAACCCTGCACCCGATCCTGAGCCAGGAGTTTTACCACTCCGTCAAAGATCCGCTTGCATACCAATCTATTAGAGGGATTGAGAATATCGATAAAGTCATTGTTGTTGACCAGTCACCGATCGGCAGGACGCCCCGGTCGAACCCTGCCACCTATACCGGGGTTTTCGGGGATATCAGAAACCTGTTTGCCCGACTTCCGGAATCATTGGTCCGGGGTTACCAGCCAGGCAGGTTCTCCTTCAATGTAAAGGGCGGCCGGTGCGAAACCTGTCAGGGCGCAGGTGTTCGAACCATCGAGATGAATTTTCTCCCGGATGTTTATATTCACTGCGAATCCTGCAACGGCAAGCGGTACAACCGTGAAACCCTGGAGGTAAGATATAAGGGCAAATCGATTTCTGACGTTTTGGATATGACTATCAGTCAGGCTATTACCTATTTTGAAGGATTACCTCAGATTTCAAGGATCATTAGAATGCTTGAAGAGGTTGGCCTTGGCTACATCACGCTCGGGCAATCCTCCACAACTCTCTCCGGAGGTGAATCGCAGCGGGTAAAGCTGGCCAACGAGCTTGCCAAGAAGGATACCGGACGGACTCTTTACATACTTGACGAGCCCACAACGGGTCTTCATTTCGAGGACATCCGGGTATTGCTGGGGGTATTGAACCGTCTGGTTGACAAGGGCAACACGGTTATTGTGATTGAGCATAACATGGAAGTCATCAAGGTTGCGGATTACATCATTGACCTCGGGCCGGAAGGCGGGAATGCAGGGGGAAAGATTGTTGCGAGAGGGACACCTGAAGAAGTGATCCGAAGCAAGAATTCCTATACCGCGAAATATCTGAAAGAAGCCTTACTTTTGAAGGACTAAACCAAATAGAACAGCATGAATCAGGAGGATATGATCCGGGACGCTTTCAAGCACAAATCCTGGAATGAGATCAAGGTTGAAAATTCCTGGCAGATCTTCAAAGTGATGGCCGAATTTGTATACGGCTTTGAGAAGCTTGCGAGGATCGGGCCCAGTGTAGCGGTTTTCGGATCTGCCCGCACAAAGCCTGATAATCAATACTATATCATTGCCGAAGAGATCGGGTACCGGCTTACCCAGTTGGGGTACGGCGTCATCACGGGTGGAGGCCCGGGAATCATGGAAGCGGCCAATTCAGGCGCTCAGCGGGGTAAAGGGAAATCCATCGGAATCAACATTGACCTTCCGTTTGAGCAGCGGCCCAATTCCTATATTGATGCTGACAAACTGATCAACTTCGATTATTTCTTCGTCAGGAAGACCATGTTCATGCGGTATTCGCAGGGATTTATCGTACTCCCCGGCGGATTCGGCACTTTTGATGAACTCTTCGAAGCCCTTACGCTGATCCAGACCGGCAAGATCGGAAAGTTCCCTATCGTGATGGTTGGCAAGAAATACTGGGCCGGCCTTCTCAAGTGGATCAAGGAAACCATGCATGCCCAGGAGCATAACGTTGCCATTTCGGATTTCGACCTCTTTAAGCTGGTGGATACAGCGGAAGAGGCTGTAAAGGTTATCGATGATTTCTATGGGGAATTCCTGCTGAGTCCGAACTTCTAGGAGGCTCGCTGGCGCTCGCAAAATGGCCTCCCTTCGGTCGGCTAATTGGCTACGCTACGCTACGCTAATTGACTCGGCTTACGCCTCGCCAAATGACTCGGCTTACGCCTCGCAAATTGGTTCGCTAACGCTCACTAATTAGCGCGTAGCGCCAATTAGTGAGCGTTAGCGAGCCAATTACTAATTATGAACTCCACCTTGCCGGAAAATGATAGTTCCCCTGCCAACCATGTTATCGGAATCCCGCGCCGCTCCATCCCCCGGAACCAGGTCATCTGGCGCTTGGCAAACTGGTGGATGGCTGTGTTGAGTTGCCGGAACATTTCATCATAGGTGAGCCGGCCCAGGCAGTGAAGTGTAAGAAATTTATATTCAAGGCCGTAATACATAAGATCATCTGGAGATACATAAGTCAGGAGTTGCCTGACTTCGTCAATCATCCCTTCGTCCAGCCGTTGCTTCAGCCTTTGAGTAATCCGGTTTCGTCGCTCCTCCACCTCGTATCGGACTCCAAAAACCTTGAATTTCAACCCATTCTGATTTTCCCGTTCCGGATGTGATTGATTATACCGGGCTATTTCCAGTGCCCTGATCAGGCGGCTTCGCTCTTCTATATCGGTTTTGTTATGAAGCATGACCATTGAACCGAGCTCCAGGGTCAGTTCAGCATCTGATCTGGATTCGCAGGATTGCCTGAATTTCTCATCGACGGGTACGGCCTTCATGTGAAAATCACGAAGCACTGATTCCACATACATGCCGGTTCCTCCGCAAAGGAGAGGCTGCTTCCCCCGAAGCGAAATATCGGAATAAACCCTCCTGAAATCCTCCTGAAAATCAAACAAGGAATATCTTTTACCGGCATCCCTGATATCCATGAGGTGAGCCGGAACCATGTCTCCTTCAACTATATAATCATCATAATCCTTACCCGTACCCAAGTCCATTCCGCGGTATATCTGCCTCGAATCGGCACAGATCACTTCTCCATCAAGTGCATGCGCGACGGAAGCTGCAAGGGCGGTTTTACCGCCTGCCGTGTGGCCGACAATGGCGAGCAGATCTATATCAGGCTTACTTTCGGTCCCCATCAGGAATAAAAATAGTACTTTTGCCCGCATTGTGAAACAGCCAGTCAACAAGATACAGATTGCGAATAAGCAGGTTTATAGGGAATTTGAGATTCTTGACAAATACATTGCCGGTATTGTTCTCACCGGGACCGAGATAAAATCGATCCGGCAGGGGAAGGTAAGCCTGTCAGACTCCTGGTGTTTTTTTGAGAAGGGCGAACTGTATGCCAGGGGTATTCAGATTTCGGCCTATGACATGGGATCCTTCAACAGCCATATACCCGCCCGCGACCGCAAGCTACTTCTGAACCATTCAGAGCTGATGAAGCTTGAGAGAAAGGTTAAGGAACGCGGATTCTCGATTGTCACGATCAAGCTGTTCCTCAATGACCGTGGCCTGGCCAAGCTGGAGATCGGGCTGGCCCGGGGTAAGGCAATTCATGACAAGCGTGAGGACCTGAAGAAGAAAGATACAGGCAGGGAGATGGCGAGGGCGATGAAAAAATAGTAGGGGCGCGTTGCGCGCGCCCGTGTTGGCACAAGGGGCATTAGGAAGTAGGGGCGCGTTGCGCGCGCCCGTGTTGGCATAAAGAAATGGTGGCAGTAGGGGCGCGTTGCGCGTCACGCTTACACCGGCAACGTCACAGTCACGGCGGTACCCTTTCCGGGTTCGCTGATTATCTTAATAGTTCCTTTCAGCAGTTCGCAGAGTTTCTTGACCACCAGCAGGGAGAGACCGCGCGACTTGATTTTCTTTCCGTTCAGGACGTCAGCAGGTGGGAAGAGTTCGAACAGTCCGTCGATGGTGGCTTGCGACATGCCGCATCCGGTGTCGATAATGCGGAAGGAAAGGGTCTTTTTTGTCGGAGCGCCAACTTCAAGTGTAATACGGCCGATTGAGGTAAACTTAAGGCTGTTCTCCTGCAGGATTCTTACAACCTGATATACGCGATTCCTGTCGGACCGGAATTCGGCCGGAACATCCGGACTAATTGTATAGACCGTCTGTATTGATTCTTTATCGTAAAGACCTTTCATCTCATCCATTTCCGAAGTCAGCTCCTCCAGCAGATCGGCCAGGATCACCCGCTGGTCATAGATAACCAGATTGCCGGTTTCGATCCGGGCAAGATCAATGAGGTTAGACATCAGATCGAGCAATTTCCGTGAACTTCTCGCCACCATCTTGCTGTAAAGCCGCTGCTCGGCTTTGGTAACCGGCTGTTCTTTCAGCAAGTCTGCAAACCCGATAATGGAGTTCAGTGGAGTCCGGATATCATGCGATAATCCCGACAAGTATGACGGAAAGAGTTCATTCTTTTCCTTCAGTTCCTTGACTTTCTGTTCAAGCTCCTCAATTGCGTCAGTCATTCAAAAAAAGATTTCAGGCTAAATTTACAGGACAAATGACAGGAATGCGGGTTAACCTGCAACTTTTTGACCAAAGGCGTTAATAAACGTGGCAACCCGGGGTTTCCGATACTCATGAATTGATGCTACTTTTATCAGCAAAAGTTATTTCAGATGTCAGAGATCAACCGGGAAATCATTCACTCCTATTTCGAAAACCTCGCCGGCAAGCGTGATCGTTGGCTCAAGCGCAACAGGTTCTATCACAAAACGTTAGTCAGGCATTACAGTCTGATTATTCCCGAAGGAGCCCGTGTAATTGAGCTGGGATGCGGAACCGGCGACCTTCTCAGTGCCGTAAAACCTTCGGTTGGGGTGGGCATTGATTTTTCCGGAAACATGATTGCAAAAGCAAGAGGAAGGCATGCCCACCTGACATTTCATACTGCCGACGCATCAGATTTTCACACCGATATTAAATTCGATTATGTCATCATGAGCGATCTGCTCAGCTCGCTCTGGGACATTCAGCAGGTCATCCGCAACCTTTCCGGATTCATTCATCCGAGAACCAAGATTATTATCTCCTCGTATAATTATGTGTGGGAGCCGGTCCTCAGGCTGGGAGAATTCCTGCACCTGAAAGCCAGGCAGCCGCTGCAAAGCTGGCTGACCATCAAGGATATCCAGGGGCTTTTGGAACTCGAAGGATTTGAGGTTGTCAAGGTTGACCGGAAGCTTTGGATTCCTAAGTATATACCGATCATTAACCTGCTATTTAACTCGTTCCTGGCAAACCTTCCCGGATTGAACAGTCTCTGCCTGGTTAACCTGATTACGGCCCGGCCGGTAACACGGCCCGACCAGGATTTTTCAGTCAGCGTGGTGGTTCCGGCCCGAAACGAGATGGGCAATATTGAGAATGCCGTCCTCCGTACCCCGGTTTTCGGCTCCCGCCAGGAGTTCATTTTCATTGAGGGGCACTCAGCCGACCAGACGTACGAAGAGATGCTCAGGGTTCAGGCTGCCTACCCCGACCGAAATATCCGGGTCATGAAGCAGTCGGGCCGCGGGAAAGGAAATGCCGTCAGGGAAGCTTTTGAAGCCGCATCGGGAGAGATCCTGATGATCCTGGATGCCGACCTGACGACACCGCCGGAGGACATGCCAAAATTTTATCAGGCACTCGCTTCGAACCGGGGCGAGTTTATCAACGGCTGCCGGTTGGTCTACCCGATGGAAAAAGAGGCGATGCGGTTTCTTAATTATCTGGCCAACAAGTTTTTCGGATGGTTTTTCTCTTATCTCCTTGGCCAAAGGATGAAAGACACTCTTTGCGGTACGAAAGTGCTCTTCAGGCAGGATTATGAACTGATCAAAGCCAACCGGAAATTTTTCGGGGAATTTGACCCGTTCGGTGATTTCGACCTGCTTTTCGGCGCTGCCAGGCTCAACCTGAAAATCACTGAAGTCATTGTACGGTATCGCGACCGTGAATACGGCTCCACGCAGATCAGCCGGTTCCGTCATGGGATGCTGCTGATCAGGATGAGCTTGTTTGCGGCGAGGAAGATTAAGTTTAGGGCGTAAGAACGACTGACGACCGACGACCGACGACCGACGACCGACGGTGGGAGACTTAGAGACTTAGAGACGGAGAGACTTTAAGACCGAGAGACCAAGAGACCAAGAGACCAAGAGATTGAGAGACCGAGAGAGTTCAATAGTGAAAAATAAAGGTTTTCCTATAACAGCTTATTATAATGATTTTTATGAGGGACAATAAATCCATAGATACTCTTCCAATACCAGAACAGGATCGTGCAGACCTCACCGTCTCACCGTCTCTTGGTCTCTCCGTCTCTCCGTCTCTTGGTCTCCCCTTTATCGTCCCGATTCTCTACCTGGCGTGGAGCTTATTCATCAACCATCTCGCCGGGCCGTTTTATCAGAACCGGTCGGATCCGGAGTACCCCTATCTGCTGAACGGGCTGAATTGTGCCACCCTGGATTTCAACCAAATCGGGCATACGGATCATCCGGGAACGCCCTTCCAGATGCTGACCGGTGTTTTTATCCGGGTTACCCATACGGTTGCCGGTCAGGGCCCGATTGCCGAAGATGTCTTCAGCCGGCCTGAATTGTATCTTGCCTGGTCCTCGTTTTTCCTTTCGATCCTCACTTTTCTTGCCCTCTGGTGGTTAGGACGGATCGCCTTGCGAAACGGGAAGGACCTGAACGGAGCCCTGATCATGCAGTCGTCGGTGCTGCTGAGTTCGGTGCTGATCGATTTCCCCATGCGCTATAATCCGGATCGGATTCTTGTGATTTTCACCCTGATATTCATCGGATTAGTTTACAAATATCTCTACACGAAAACCCTTTCAGAAAAAGCATTCATATTCAGTTCAGGAGTGCTGTTGGGTATCGGGTTTGCCACCAAGTTCAATTTCCTTCCGCTCGTTGTGTTGCCTGTGATCCTGGTGCCGAATTTCCGCCGTTGGATTCAGTACGGGCTCACCTTCCTGGTGACTGGTTTTATATGCATTCTGCCGATTATCAATAAGTTTTCTGAGTTTCGCCGGTTCATTGGCGGGGTTGCCACGCATGACGGATTGTATGGTCAGGGAACCGAGCAGATGATAAACTGGCACAACTTTTTTACCAATATTGGACTGATTTTCCAGTATAACCTGGTCTTCGGGGTTATTCTCATTTTTTCAGCTGCAACCGGGATATACCTACTGATTAGTGCAATCCGCCGAAAAAAGCACCTCAGGGAATTGCTTTTTCTTGCTGGTTTCTGGGTTGCTGCAATTGTCGGATTCGTCATGGTGGCCAAGCATTTCAAGAACTACTATTTTGGCCCGGTTCTGACCCTTGCCGGCTTTGCGTTTCTGGTTCAGCACCGGATTATTTCGAGTTTGAAGAATTCCGAAAAACCTTCCCGCCCGGAGTCATTTTCTGTAACGGTTTTAGCTTCCCTGTTGATTGTCATTCTGGTCACCGCTTTCCCGCTGTTCAAAGATTACAAGGCCCGGAAGGTTCAGATCGGCCAGAACCAGCTGACCGTTGATTTCATGCGTAAAACCATCGGTCAGGATGACATCCTTCTGGTTGAACCCACCTGGATGGCCGGTCCGATGGTTGAAAACGCCCTTGTTTACGGAATCAGTTATGTAGCGCACCGTGAACAGTATTACCAGGAGCTCAGCAGTTTGTACCCAAACGTAATAACCTGGGAAGGCCGGAACCAGCCGTTCAGGCTTTTCCGGACGGTACCGGCCGATCCGGAGGCCATCCTTCGAAGCGGTAAGCCGATGTACCTCTTTACCTCACCCGGACGATATCCGGAGGAATTCCTGGCAACCCTAGATTCATTAGCCGGCCACTATGCAATTGCATTGAGCCGCGACACCCTTTTTTCCAACCCGTTCAATCGGGACCTGATCATCAGGTTCCGGCACAACGACTCCTGGAAAACCCTTGACAATCTGCAGAATACATCATCCTTTGTGACTGTTTTGGACGCAGGGTCACGGAATTCATCGGAATTAATCTTTTCTGATGTCCGTACCGGCGACTATTTCGAGGCGACGGTCAGGATCAGATCAGAAGATCCGGGCCCTGCCCAGATTATTCTCCGTTCGCAGGATCCCACCGCCGACGGAGTATTCTTCTCTGATTCACATACCCTTTACGATATCGGGGATAACTGGAAACTGCTGCGGTTGCGTGCCCGGATTTCCCGACAGCCGGCTGGCGGAAAAATGATCTGCCATGTTTACTTTCCGGGCAAAACGAAGTTATTAACAGATGAATTCCGATGTTCCCGGTACGGTATCCGGGATGCAACGGGCCAATAATCAGAATAAAATGAAACTAAAAGGAATCCTTTCATTGGCAGCCCTGTACGCCATCTTTATCTCTGTTTCAGGACAGGAAAAAACCGGCAAAGTGATCTGGCAGGTAGGGAAGCCCGACAAATCCTGCAACGAATTTGCCTTGGCACCAGCCGGATACCGCGAAATCAAGGCGGATGGCTTTTTCATTGTCGGCAAATCGAATCCTTCCATTGACTGGCCTTACGCACATCCCGGACCGAATGATTCCTGGGCAGGAGCCCGGCAACACAGCTACAGCATCCTCTTCGGGATCAAGGGTCAACAAAAAGGGGATTCATGCAAGCTCACGCTTGATTGTACCGATATCCACGGTTCGGCGCCACCGCAGTTGGAGATCAGGATCAACAGTTTTGTCCATAAGAACAAGCTGCCGACCGGGGGCGGAGATGCCTCCATAAACGGCGACGCAACAAAAAGCAAACCTTTTGGATTCGAACTGACCTTTCCGGCAGGGGTATTTAAGGAGGGCATGAATGAGGTCGTGATAACATCTGCTGAGGGCAGCTGGTTTTTGTATGATGCTGTTCGACTTTTCGGTCCGGCGGATATAAAAGCGACGGCCGTCAAGGATTTTCTGATGATCACCCGGTCTGAAGCGGGGAATGCGTTGACCGGCACCGAAGGAAACTATAAGCGGGAAGTTTATCTTACCGTGGTCAATGGCGGGGACTCGTTTTCCGGGGATATCACCATCAACACGCTCCCGGTTAAAAGAGTAACGATTGGTCCCGGCCGCCAGGAGTTTGTGGTACAGGTTCCTGAAGTGGGACGCGAAGGATCGGTTTCCGCCGGGGTGATGAAGGGTGGTAAAGTCATCGCTTCTGCCGTTGTTCCGATGAAACCGGTTAAACAGATGATGGTTTATATACTCCCCCATTCGCATACGGATATCGGGTACACCGAAATTCAGACTGCTATTGAAGATAAGCAGGTTAACAACCTGGTCCAGGGGATCGAATATGCTAAAAAGACCGCCTCCTATCCTGAGGGAGCCCGGTTTGTATGGAACGTGGAAGTTGCCTGGGCTGCCGACCTGTACCTGAACCGGCTTGGGAGCCAGGCACGTGAAGACCTGCTCGAAGCCATGCGGAAAGGCCAGGTCTCGATGAACGGGATGTACCTGAACGAGCTTACCGGTTTATGCCGTCCTGAGGAGCTGCTTCGTTTATTCCGATATTCCACGGAGCTTGGGAAAATAACCGGACAGAAGGTGGATGCGGCGATGATCAGCGATGTTCCCGGGTACACCTGGGGAACAGTCACGGCCATGGCCCAGTCTGGAATACGGTATTTTTCCGTAGCTCCGAACTTTTTCGACCGGATAGGCGATATCCTGGTGAGGTGGGAGAACAAGCCCTTTTACTGGGAATCTCCGTCGGGACAGGAGAAAGTGCTGGTCTGGATTCCGCTGAAGGGATACGCGATGTCGCACATCATCGGAAAGTTAAGCCCGGTATGGGTATCGGATTATACGGGACAGCTGGAAAAAATGGGCTATCCCTACGATATCGCGCACATCCGCTGGAGCGGTCATGGCGACAATGCCGTTCCGGATCCGGCGATTTGCGAATTTGTGAAAGAGTGGAACACGAAATATGCCTGGCCAAAATTCAAAATATCCTCCACTTCAGAAGCCTTTAGTGCTTTTGAAAAGAAATACGGAAGCCAGATTCCTACGGTTAAAGGCGACTGGACTCCCTACTGGGAGGACGGGGCAGGGTCTTCCGCTCTTGAAACCGGATTGAACCGGAATACAGCCGACAAGCTAAGTCAGGCCGAGGTTTTGTGGGCGCTGCAGAGTCCGGGAACCTACCCGGTGGCGCGGTTTGAGGAGGCCTGGAAAAAGGTTCTGCTCTATTCGGAGCATACCTGGGGGGCCTGGTGCAGCATCACCGATCCGGAGAATAAGATGACGGTGGAGCAGTGGGAGATTAAGAAGTCGTATGCGGATGATGCAGCGAGGTTGACTGAAGCCCTGCTTGGAGAGGCGGGAGATAGACGACGGACGACCGATGACGGACGACCGATGGAGGATAAGGGAGGTTTGGAGGTTGTGAATACGACAAGCTGGAAGCGGAGTGAGATGGTGTTTCTGAGCCGGGAGCAGAGTTCTGCGGGAGACGTGGTGAAGGATGCAAATGGTAAGGTATTGAGCAGCCAGCGGATGGCGGATGGCGAACTGGCAGTTTTGGGGCTTGAAGCGGATCCGTTTTCATCCGCATCTTTTACGATAGAAAAAGGAACTGTTAAACCTGCGGGATCGGTTGTCATTTCGAAGAATACTATCAGTAATAACCTGATTGAATGCGAGATCGGTGCCAACCATGGAGACATTATCAGTCTGATTGATAAACGGACCGGCAAAAACCTGGCTGATGTATCAGGAGGCCAGGGGTTGAACCGCTACCTCTTTTTTGAAGGGAACGACCTGGCAGGACTTAAGACGAATGGTTCCGTAAACATCAGGATAAAAGAGAATGGTCCTTTGGTTGGCGCTCTGGAAATCACCTCCCAGGCACCCGGTTGCAACGGCCTCGTAACAGAGGTTTGGCTTGCACATAATGCTGATTATCTTGTTATTATTAACATCGTTGATAAAAAGCGGGCACCCATGCCGGATAAGATCGGCGATTGGTTCCTGGCGCAGAACAAGAATAAGGAGAGTGTGAATTTCGGATTTCCATTTGCAGTTCCCGGAGGGACCATGCGGCTTGATCTTCCTCTGGGTCAGATGATTCCGTGGATCGACCAGATCCCGAGCGCCTGCAAGAACTGGTATACCGTGGGCAGATGGGCAGATGTTTCCAATGATCAGTTCGGGGTGACCTGGGTTACGCTGGACGCACCGCTGTTGCAGGTGGGTGAATTATCAGCGCGGCTGATCGGATCGCAGAACAACCCGGAAGCCTGGCGGAAAACCGTTGAACCGACGCAGACGCTGTACTCCTGGGCGATGAACAACCATTGGGGAACCAATTACCGTCAGTATCAGGAGGGTATTGTTACATTCCGCTATGTCCTGAAACCGCATGATGTGTTCGATGCAACCGTAGCTAACCGGTTCGCCACCGGCTTGAGTCAACCCCTGTTGGTAAGGCCAGCCGGTGAAACCGCCCTGACAGCTCCGTTTAAACTCATCAGCAAATCGGTTACAGTGATTGCCTGCAAGCCGGCGGATGACGGAAACGGGGTGGTATTAACTCTTTATAACCCAGCGCTAAAACCCGATTCGTTCATCTTGTCGACCGTTAACGGAAGTAAAATCTATCGCTGCGATTCAGGGGAGAACATCCTGGGCGGGCTTCCGGCAACTGTTGAGATGGCCGGACAGGCTGTGATGTCAGTCAGGTTTTAGTGGTCTTTGGTTATGCCGGAGGTGCACTTGTCATCCCTGCGAAGGCGGGGATCGCGATCCTAAAAGCGCGGTAGTCAGTGGAACCGGTCCCCGCTTTCGCGGGGATGACAAGTGCTATTGGCGGAAGGAGGGACGTGGTCCCCGCTTTCGCGGGGATGACAAGTGCTCTGCAGTAAATATTGCTCGGCGGCTGTGTTCCAGAGGCCGTTGTGGCGGGTTACGAGTTCGTGGAGTTCACGGAAAAGGGGATCGGATTTGCCTTTTTCTTCAAAATTCGATATGGCCGTAAGTTCCAGCTCGATATTGGTGTAAATAAGCTTTTTGCCGCCCGGGATATTGGGCAGGTTGAGGGTGGTCGGGATCACGGCATCGAGTCCGCCGATGTGGGTGATCATGACGGCCGGATTAATGATCTTGCGCGACATCAGGTCGAGGGATTCGATCATGTCATCCGTGTTCCCACCGCTGGTACCCACCACATGGGTAGATGCGTAATGGACATTGTAGAAGTTGAACTCAGCCTTGAAATCGGGGTTGGTGGGACCGGCAAAGAAGTTCAGACAACCGTCGCGGCCCAGGATGCGGTCGGCCTGTTCCGTTACCTGCGGTATCGGGGCAAAAACAAAAACATCGTCATACCCTTTGCCACCCGTGAGGGAAAGGAGGTACTCATCCGGATCCGGTACTTCCAGGGTATTTACGTAATGGACCCTAACGCCGCAGCGTTTAGATTCCGGGTGCGGATAAACCGATTCGGCCCGTTTCAGGCGGTCGTTATCGGTGTCCGTGATTACGAGCAAACCAGGCCGGCGTTCATTGTGAATTGCGTAATCGATTGCACCCAGTCCCATAGCCCCTGCGCCTCCAAGAATGGCCATATTTCCGCCCTTTTTGACACCCATGTGGTGCACGTAGGAACCGGTAACTGTATGGTAGCAGGCATTGAAAGCCCCGACGATGCAGGACATCGGCTCCGAAAGGGAGGCCATGAAGTATCCGTCGCCCGTGTATTCCAGGAGACAGTTCATCTCCATCACCTCATTGGGGATGATCACATACGTGGCATCTCCTCCGATGTACCGGTAAGAATAACCCGGTGCATCCAGGCTGCCTTTGTAGTTCATGGCCGGCTGGATCGAGAATTTACTCCCCGGCTTGAATTTGTGCTGCCATTTTGAGCCCACTGCAACGATTTCACCGCAAAACTCATGACCGATCATGGTTGGATGTACTGCGATATCATCGGGAATTCTTTTGTGATCCGCCCCCTGTTTGGCTGCCTTATAGGAAGACATGCAGATGCTGTCGGAGATCACATGGGCCAGGATCTCATCCTCCTTCATGGCGGGAAGCTCAAACTGTTCGAGTCGCAGGTCGCTTTTTCCATAAATCCTGACAGCCTTGGTTCTCATGGGTGTGTTTGTTAGAAAGCACCAGAAAGTGCGTGGGTTTCGGTGTTGCAATATAAAGATGAATAGATAAAAAAGTTGGGACGGCTGGTTTCCAGCTTTCTTTCGAGGTACAAAACCGGCTTGCCTTTCCGCACCTTCAGCAGGTCAATGATCTGTCCCTCTGCGGATATGGCCTTCAGGCGCTGCATACCGCCTTTGATGTCGATGGAGTAGCTCTTCCTCAGTATCTGGAAAAGCGACTTGTTCTCAAAAGTGCGTGAGCAGAAGCGGGGAAGGTTGATGTTTGCAATGTAGCTGATGTCATAGAAAAGCGGCATTTCGTTCACCAGCCGGATCCGCTCGAGGTATAGGCAGCCCGACTCCAGTTCAACGGTTGAAAGGTCGAAAATGAATTTCTCAGGCCAGGGGATAACCTCGGGACCTCTCAGTATATGCGTTTTAAGAATTTTACTTCCGATGGCCGAAGTGGTTCCCGAGACCGATAGAATTCCGATGTCGTTCGGTACCAGGTGCACGATGCTCCCTTTCCCCTGCTTCTGATGGATCAATCCATCATGAGCCAGCTTGGAAAGGGCCTGCCGGACAGTGGGGCGGGTAATCTGGTGCTGGCGGCATAACTCATTCTCCGATGGCAGGAGGTCGCCCTCCCGGTATACGCCGTCGAGAATGTGTTTCCGCAGCAATTCGTATATTCTACGGTACTGGGGAATGCGGGTATCAGGTTGTACCATCGTCAGGTAATTTATTGTATATACAAGAAGACAACATGTATTTACAAGTATCAAATATTTATCTCAAAATTAATGAATTTTTCAATCAGAATAAGTATTTTTGAAAAACATTAATTCCGATTACTTAAACATGTAATCATAAGTTATCCAAACCACAATATCAGAAACAATGGCAAATCCAGTAATAATGCCCCGTCAGGGCCAATCCGTTGAGAGCTGCATTATCAGCAGCTGGAACAAGAAGACGGGTGAATCGGTTCAGAAGGGTGAGGTATTGTTTAGTTATGAGACGGATAAGGCGGCCTTTGAGTATGAAGCCGAATCCGAGGGCATCCTGCTGAAGCGGCTGTATGAAGAGGGGGATGAAGTTCCTGTACTGCAGCTGGTAGCCATCATCGGGCAGCCCGGGGAGCCGCTGGATCAGTTTTCCGAACTGGCCGGCGGGCAGAAACCGGCGGACGCCATCCGGGAAACCCTGGATAAAGAGGAAACAAGCACGGCCATCCCGTCAGTTCACGAAAGCCGCAGCCCAATTGCCGTAGACAAAATCAGAATCACACCACGCGCTCGCGCCAGGGCTCAGTTTCTTGGCATAAGTGTCAGTGGAATAGTCGGATCCGGTCCGGCTGGAAGAATCATGGAAGCCGATATTGACCGTGCAGCCGGTTCAGGCTCCAGAGCCACTCCACAGATTACCGGCGACGGTTTCGAGGTCCGCAAGCTTTCCAACATGCGCAAGATCATTGCCGCCCGGATGCATGAATCCCTGCAAAATTCAGCCCAGCTTACACATCATACCAGTGCAGATGCCAGGCGCCTGCTGGATTACCGGAAGAAAGCCAAGGAAGCTTTCGAAAACGGGAAAGGTGAGAACATCACCATCAATGATATGGTATGCTATGCCGTGGTGAGGGCGCTGAAAAAACACCCGATGGGCAACGCTCATTTTCTGGGCGACTCCATGCGGATTTTCAACAAGGTGCACCTGGGCATTGCGGTAGATACGGAACGGGGGCTGATGGTTCCCACGGTAAAAAATGCCTGCGACATGACCATCGGGGCTCTGGCACTTCAGATAAAGAATGTGGCCAACAGCTGCAAAAAGGGAAATATTGACCCTGAACTGCTCACAAGCGAATCCGCAACCTTTTCCGTCTCCAACCTCGGCTCGTATGGAGTGGAACTATTCACCCCGGTAATCAACCTTCCCCAGGTTGCCATCCTTGGGGTCAACACCATCATCAGCCGGCCGGCCGACCTGGGGAACGGCGTTTTCGGCTTTGTGCCGTATATCGGACTTTCGCTCACGTATGATCACCGGGCCCTCGACGGGGCTCCGGCCTCTGCGCTGCTCAGGGAGATCAGGCTGGAAATAGAAAATCTGGAACTCTCTTTTTAAATATAACCTGATATCCATGCGCGACGTAGGAATCATTGGAGACGGTCCCCGCTTTCGCGGGGATGACAAGTGCACCTGCCAACCAGCACCAGTAACCAGTAACCAGTAACCACTATATTATGCCTAAAATATTAAATATCAATCCTCTGGCGGTAAGAAAACCCGGCAAGATTTCATTTGGAGAAATTCCGGTTAACCAATATAAAAAGACTATTGAACAGGAGAAGGGATCTTTTTCAACTGCTGACTTTATCCGGATATACCGGGATATGACCATCATCCGGGAATTTGAGGTGATGCTGAATAAGATCAAGACGACCAATGAATATAACGGGATCAAATACAACCACCCCGGTCCGGCTCACCTATCGATCGGGCAGGAAGCCTCTGCTGTTGGGATGGCCTATAACCTCACGATTGAGGATTACATTTTCGGATCTCACCGGAGCCATGGTGAGATCCTGGCCAAGGGACTTTCGGCCGTGCATCAGCTCGATGATGCGAACCTGATGGGCATCATGAAGAATTTCTTTGGCGGAAGCACTTTAAAGGTAGTTGAAAAGGGCCATCAGGGAGACAGTAAGGAACTGGGAGTTAAGTTCTTGTTATATGGAACGCTGGCGGAGATTTTTGCCCGTGAAAACGGATTCAACAAGGGGCTGGGCGGATCGATGCATGCATTTTTCACGCCGTTCGGGGTTTATCCGAACAATGCCATTGTGGGGGGATCCGGCGACATTTCCGTGGGAGCCGCACTGTACAAACGGGTCAACCGGAAGCCGGGGATCGTGGTCTGCAACATCGGCGATGCTTCAATGGGCTGCGGTCCGGTTTGGGAAGGAATCAGCTTTGCCTCGATGGATCAGTTTAAAACGCTCTGGCAGGGTGAATATAAAGGCGGGTTACCCATCCTGTTCAATATCATGAACAACCAATATGGAATGGGCGGTCAGACCTGCGGTGAAACCATGGGATACGACATTCTGGCGCGTATCGGAGCCGGCGTTAACCCCGAGATGATGCACGCCGAACGGGTAGACGGCTATAATCCGATGGCGGTGATTGACGCCTTTAAACGAAAAAAACAGATACTTGAAGAAAGAAGGGGACCGGTCCTGCTCGACACACTCACCTACCGTATCAGCGGTCACTCTCCCTCCGATGCATCCTCCTACAGGTCGAAAGAGGAGATCGAGGCCTGGGAACGGGAAGACTCAATCAAGGTATTTGGAAATCAACTGGTTGAGGCGGGAGTAGCGACACGGGAACAACTCGACGGAATCACGGCCGGCACGATTGAGGAGATGAAGAGAATTCTCACCCTGACGATTGACGACACCGTTTCGCCTCGGTTAAACCTGGTCTCCAGGCCCGAAACTATCAGCGACATGATGTTCTCAAATGATTCGGTTGACAGGATGGAAGAGGGTTCCTGCGAGGTATTGATGCCGATGGAAGAGAATCCGAGGGTCAGGCAGATCCGCGGGCGGGAGCGGTTTTATCTGGACAAGGAGGGCAAGCCGGTTTCAAAGATCAGGCAGTACCAGCTCCGGGATGGCATCTTTGAAGCCATCATCGACCGGTTCTACAAGGATCCGAC
>Ga0209417_1004517_pt1 | contig 16538 bp, 19 predicted proteins | sample RifGroF2_FD_184002 | JGI IMG/M metagenome (GOLD analysis project Ga0209417, IMG submission 184002) | Groundwater microbial communities from Rifle, Colorado, USA - Groundwater F2 (SPAdes) (version 2) | ecosystem: Environmental > Aquatic > Deep subsurface > Groundwater | place: Rifle, Colorado... | reverse complement strand
TCCAACCCTTGTACACTAGCTGTGCAGCTTCTCTTCTAATCGCGGGCATGTTTTTGTTTGTTGTGTATGGCATATGGAATCATTTTAAACTCTGTGGTGATTCCAAGCTATTGGGATATTACGTAATATTTGCAAAATTTAATGGATTATTACATAATTTAAACCATGGAAGGAGCACCCAATCAGACACCAAAAAATAGCTTGAAAAATAAGCCTAATTTTCATGGGGTATCAGAAAAGAGGAAAGAACTCAGAAAAGCTGTTAGCGAGCTTGGCGATAAAAGCGCTATTTTTGATAAACACTATAAGAAACCTCTAGAGGAAGCGAACGAACAAGCTTCCGAATTCAAAGTGGCTGATTTTGGCAGTTTAAAGGAAGCCAAAGAATCTCTTAAAAAACAAAAGAAAGAACATGAAGCGGAGGTCTTAGAAGATGGAGCCGATATTGATTATGAAACTATTTTAGAAGAGACTCCGGAAATTAGTGAGACGCAAAAAGTAATAAAAAATATTGCCGACCTGAAAGATTTTCGCATGCGTAGAATGTTTGAAATTTTAAGTAGGGGGGCTTCGCTTTCAGCTAAAAAGAGGAACGAAGCAGTTCTCAAAACAATTAAAGAAGAAATTAAGGTGGGGGAAGAAGAGCTAGGGCAAACCAATCCTTTAGTTTTGCGCCAAACGGAGCTTATTGAATACAAAGAAAATCTGGCCAGAAGCGGACATATTTGTATTACCCCATCAGTAGAAAAATATTTAGAAATGATAGGCGATCGAATGCTTACCGGCAAACCAATGTTTTTGCACGGGCCGACGGGAACTGGCAAAACCTCCTTGGCTAGATTTTCTGCTACTCATTTTACAGGCAAAGATCCAGAAATGATTTTCTGTAATCCGCAAACTAAAGAATCAAATGTCTGGGGAAAAACAGGTATCAAGCCGGTCAAAGGAGGAGCCATAGAAACCGTAGAAATTTATGGACCGCTTGCCAAGGCAATGGCAGAAGGGAAAACGGTGATTTTTGATGAATTTACCGCTCTCCCAAAAGAGCAAATGGTTTTTATTAAAGGAGTTTTCAACGCCAAAGTGGGGGATAAGATAAACATTGTTGGTAACGGCATTGTGGAAATCAAGTCTGGTTTTCAGATGATTTTTACCGCCAATTTAAAATCCGAAAAAAATCCTGAAAGACAAGACCTGCCTCCGGAAATCGCTCGTGAGTTTGAACAAAATAACTTAGAGGTAAAATATATACCGGAAGACGAAGCCTACGATGTTATGCTCTCCCGTCTTCTAAACAGGGATGGTTCTTTGAACATGTCTTTTTACGATTTGAACACCACTTTGCCGAACCTTTGCAGGGTAATGGCTGAAATCCAAGAATCTTATACAAATGAAACAGACAAAGAAGTGGCAAGACGCGCCGGAGCGATGGATGCTTCGGGAAAAGTGTATTCTTTGAAGAAATTTGTGATGACTCAAGGTTCAGTTGAAGCTATTTTGTCCGCCTATTTGATTGAAAAACAAACCGGAAAACAAGAAAGATCTTTTGCGGAATTTTTAGACGAAAGATTTAAAACCGCCTTGACATTCAAGGAATATTCAAAAGAAGATAGAATTTTGGTCGCTAAAATTTTAGCTTCAAAAGGATTTTTACTTACTCTCTCCGCTAAAGAATTAGACTTGCCAGAGGATATTTTTAAGCTCAATACCATTAAAGCAATGCGAGGGGATGAAGCAGTAGAAGAACTACGGAGAGAATCGGGAGCGGTTAAACATTTGACACTCAAAGAAATTGCCGAACTTGATCCTTTTCATAAAAGAGCAGAGTTATTAAAAGGCAAGGCGGAAGCTCTTTTAGGTAATGAAAGTAATGTAAAAGATCCATTCTTGAGTGAACTAAATAAAAGAATGGAGAAGATCTTTGGCAAGGAAAAGAAAAACCCAACTCCCGAAATTTTCGCCTCCTACTCACACCCCGACGGGAGAAAGGAAACTATCACCCTAGACTTGGAAGTTAAACTTCAAGATTTTATCTCTTTCTATCAACAAACTAATATTAATTTACCACCAGACTTTGAGGATACTATTCGTGATATTTGGAATAGACACCAAACTGAAATAGAGCAAGCTATTGAACAAAATGGTTTTGATGAGATGCTTATTATCCCTGGAAACATTCCTCTTGCTGAACTCAAAGATAAGATGACTATCGAAAATGGTTATTATGAAAGCACTAACTTTAAAGAAGGTGGTGCATTTGCCGGTGCTGTCAGTCAAAACGTAGACAAACCCCGTCTTGTTCTCGTCCACAAAACCCAAAATCTCAAAGACCGTCCAGAGTTAGCTTCTACCTTCAACATCAAGGGTCAAGACGTTAAACTAGATCTGGCTCTTACTCTAGAAGACTACCTCATCTTTCAAAGAAAATATTTTGAAGAAACCGGCAAGCATTTAGACGCAGATGGCTGGACATGGTTAGCTACTAAATCGGGCGCTCGTCTCGTCAATTCGAGTTGGGATCCTGGCCGTCGCGAGCTCGATGTGGGTGCCCGTGATCTCGGCGTTCGGTATGGCGATCTGGGTGTCCGCCCCTCCCGCTGTTTTTCTTAAAAAAGGTAGTTTGTAATTTGGGAATTTGTAGTTAATTTGGATTTTTGTATTTTGTATATGAATTCTTCGGTGAGTACGATTTGCAAGTTATGACGCAAGTCTGCCGAAGCGCTCAAGAAAACTTAAGGTGGCAAAAAGCCATAAGGTTTTATGTCGTGAGAGCGATAAGTAAAAGAAACAGCAGTTTTGCGTTGGGGAAGTAGCCCTGATAAATAGAGTCCGGTTTCCAAGACAGTAAAGATAACGCAAAGCTAATGTGGGGCGGGCGCTCGTCTCGTCAATTCGAATTGGAATCCTGACAATCACAAGCTCAATGTGAATGCCAATGATCTCGACTATCAGAATGACAATCTGGGTGTCCGCCCCTCCCGCTGTTTGCAAATTGTTTTTTATTGCGCGTTTCGCGAATATTTTATCCATCCTTGGGTCATTTTGCCTGTTTCTTGGAGTTTATTTTCCATTTCTAGATATTCTCTGCTTTTCATAATTTCACAATTCAAAGAAATTCTGAAAAGTATTTTGAGAAGTTCTATCTTGGAATTAGCTTTGAGCAGTATTTTTTCTTTTTCATATTTGGAAGCTTGATTAGCTAAAATAAGAATTTCTATCGCTTCCAAAATAGAATTTTCTATTTTTTCTCCCAGAGTGTATCTTTCATGCTTGGGAAATTTGAAGATCAGCCTATGAGTTATTTCATAAATTGTGAAAAGCTTGATTATCACGGGTATTTCTAATTTTGAAAAATCACTATGAATATTGTCCATAAAAATTACAATGAATTATTTAATCTTAATAATGTTTTTAAGGCGTGGAGAAAATTCCGGCGGGGAAAGACCGGTAAAAATGATGTAATGAATTTTGGACTGCATTTGGAAGATAATTTATTTTGTCTTTACAAAGATTTATGTAATGGTGTTTATAGACACTCATCATATAAGTATTTTCAAGTTTTTGATAATAAGAAAAGAGATATTTACAAGGCGAAGGTGAGGGATAGGGTGGTGCATCAAATAATTTTTGATTATCTCCTGTCGCTCTATGAACCGGAATTTATATCGGATTCCTACGCTTCAAGGATTGAAAAAGGACAATATAAAGCGATAAACGCCCTTCGTTATTTTATTAAACTCGCTTCTAGTACCAACAAACCGTGTTTTATCTTAAAATGCGATGTCAGAAAATATTTTAACAGCATAGATCAAAATATCTTGTTAAATTTAATAAAAGAAAAAGTTGTCTGCGAAAAAACTTTTTCCATAATTAAAGAAATAGTGCATAGCTATGTTTTTTCAGGGTATGGCAAGGGCATTCCATTGGGCAATATTACCAGTCAAATCTTTGCCAATATTTACCTCGATACCCTGGACAAATATGTTAAAAAAGAATTAAAGTGCAGATTTTACGTCAGATATAATGATGACTTTATTATTGTCTCGGAATCTTTGGAAAAGCTGGAAGAAATTAGGACTAAGGTGATTCTTTTTGCAAAAGACAAATTACTTTTAGACATACCTAGAGAAAAAACTAGCATAAGAAAGATAGCTTGGGGTGTTGATTTTTTGGGTTTTACTATTTTACCGAAGGCTGTACTGTTACGAAATAAGACGAAAAATAAAATGTACTTAAACATAAGCTCAAGAAATGCTCATTCTTATTTTGGCATTTTAAAACACTGCAATTCTTATAATCTTAAAAGAAAACTTCTATCAATGGAAAAATTGAGCTAGATTTGGTAGAATGGCAGTATGGAAGGGTTAAATATTACAGAAATAAAAAAGGAGGAAAAACCTGAAAAACCAGAAGAAATAGGAGGAAATAATGAACATACCGAAGCAGTAACTCTTGTGGAGAAGCACCGAGATTTTTTTGAGCATTATGCCAAAGGTAAGATAAAGATTGAACCGGCGCCTAAAGGAATGCCGACGTTCGCTTTTAATTTGGAGACCAATACTATTTATGTGAACTCAATGTTCTATAAAAAACTTGGTTTATCCGAAGAGAAAACGGTTTTTGCCACTTTGCATGAAATTGAGCATTTTATGGAAAAACTCCAGATTCTGTCGGAAGAAGGCGGAGAAAGGAAGTTTGATAAATTCTTGAAAAGAATCAAGGCTTCAAAAGCTTTTTCTCTAATGGATAATTGCGTAGCAGATATTCGCGAGAATCGGGCGGTAGTTTCTAAAACCAATAAAGGCATGGGTGAGCTTGAAAGGAAAACTTATAAAGAAGATTTATTTGCGGAAACAGATTTTACCAAAGCGCCTCGCCACATACAGTTTAATCAAGCACTTTTACGAGAAGCCCGAGTGCCTGGCGAGCAGTGCCAAGTGTCTCCGGATGTCAGACAAGCCCTTGACGAAGTTACGAAAGTAAAAGGTTTGATGGATATAATGACGAATCCGGAAACGCCGATGTCTATGCGTTTGAAATTGCAGGATAAATATATTTGGCCGAAAGTGGAAGCTCTTTTAGAAAAGGATATTGAAGATAAAAAGAAACAGCAGGAACAGAAAAAAGGAGAAGGGGAAGGAGAACCTGGCGAACAGGGTGAAAAAGGAGAAGATCAAGGAAGTGGTGAGGACGAAGGAAAAGGTGAAAAGCAAGATGGTGAAAGCAAGAAAGGTAAAAAATCAGAAAAGGGCAAAGGCGACAAGGGAGAAAAATCAGATGGAGAAGATAAAGGAAAAGATGAAGATGGAGAAACCGACCCAAACAAACTTTTTGCGGATGAATACGCCGAGGCAGAAAAAAAATTTCCCGAAGCTGTGCCAGTGGAAGAAACAGAAAAAGCTTTTAAAGAATGGAAGGAGGGCCAGAAAAAAAATAGCCCTGATAAGGCTGATGAAGATTACGCAAAAGAAATTGGCGTGGAAAAAACAGATTTGCAAAATTATAGAAAAGTAGTGGAAAATTTAGCAAGAATAGTAAATCCAGAGACTGACGTGAGTATTGTGGAAGAATTAAAGGATCTTTTTTCTCGAATTATTTCTAAAAGGTTAAAAGTAGCTCAAGCGCCAAAATACCCGGTAGAGGAGGGAGAAGAATTGGTGGACCCGGCGCAACTCGTGGCGGATGTAAAGTCTGGCAATCTTCAACCGAAAGTCTGGGAAGACACAGAAACCAAAGAGAAAAAAGGGGATAGATTCGGTGAGGTGGAAATTACTTTAGTCTGTGATAGATCTGGTTCAATGGCAGGACAGAAAGCGGAAGAGCAAAGAAAGTCCGCTGTTTTAGTAATGGAAGTTTTGAAAGAATTTGCGGAGCTTTGCGAGGCGGAAAGAATAAACGTAGATAAACCATTAGAAGTAAAATCAGAAATTTATAGTTTTGCCAGCGAAAGTGAAGACAGAATACCTCTAAAAAGAATGTCTAAAGAGCTTGGCGAAGCGGAAAGGATAAATGTCTTGAAAAAGCTCTATGATGTACCAGGGTCCACTACTGATTTTAATTGTTTGGAAGCAATAGATGCTAATTTGGATGATAAAACCAAAATAAAAATAAAAATTGGTGAATTGAAAAAAATTGTAATTGTCTTTACGGATGGAGGCAGTGATAACCCGGCTAGGGTGCAGGGAGTTTTGAAAAGTCTGCGCGATAGCGGGGTAGTAGCCATTGGTGTAGGTATTACTAGCGAAGGAACGCCTGTTTTATCTACTTATGCTCCAAATGCACAGGTGGTAGAGGACGTTCAAAAACTCCCTATAGTTTTAGGCGAGCTTTTAAAGGAGCATTTGAAAGATTTGTAATTTAATATATAATCCTAGTATGAAAAACTTCTTCGAAAAACCCAAAACCCCCAACAAGACAGAAAAACCTAAAAAACCGCAAAAATCTCAAGCAGAGCTGAGGGCAACTTTAGAACAAAGGTTAAACTCTTTAAAACCAACCTTGCAAGAAGGTATCAAAGAATATGAGCAAGCTCTGAAAGATGGCATGTTTGAAAATGCTCCAAGTGAAGAAGGTGATGCGGGCGAAGGGAGAAAAAAAGTTTTGCAGGAGAAGCTCTCTGTTCTTTTTGATCGAGCGGAAAAAATGAAAGCAAGATTAGATAGTAAAGAAATTCTTTCACAAGTAGCTCCCGAAATCTCCGCCTCCTACACTCTCCCCGACAGTAGAAAGGAAACCATTACTCTCAACCTAGAAGCCAATCTTCAAGATTTCATTTCCTTCTACCAAAAAACCAAGGTTGACCTACCTCCTAATTTTGAAGATACTATTCGTGACATTTGGGAAAGAAATCAAACTAAAATAGAGCAGGCTATTGAACAAAATGGTTTTGACAACCTGCTCATAATTCCAGCCACTCCGGATATCGGAGACCTTTCAGAAAAGATGAAAATGGAAAATGGTTACTATGATTACATTAAATCAAACTCTAATCCTCAAAACCTAAACGGCATACCTTTAACTAGCCAAAACGTGGACAAACCTCGTCTTGTTCTTGTCCATAAAACACAAAATCTAAAAGATCGTCCAGAACTCAAGCAAACCCAAAATACCAAGGGTCAAGATGTTAAAATGGATCAGGCCTTAACGTTAGAAGACTATCTGGTTTTTCAAAGAAAATATTTTGAAGAAACCGGTAAGCATCTGGACGAAGATGGTTGGACCTGGCTTGCAACCAAGGCGGGCGCTCGTCTCGTCTCTTCGCTTTGGGATCCTGGCGCTCACGGGCTCGGTGTGCTTGCCATTGGTCTCGGCTATCAGGATGACTCTCTGGGTGTCCGCCCCTCCCGCTGTTTCTTTTAAAAAAGGTAGCTTGTAATTTGAAAGCTTGTAGTTTATTTTGGATTTTTTAATTTGTATATGAATTTATTCTCTTTAATATAAATTTACTATGCCCGACGAACCAACCACAACCCAAAACGCAATTTCCGAAGAAAACTCTATTCCACCAAGCCCCCAAGAGCCCACAGAGCCTGCTTCTGAAAACACAGCCTATTCTGAACCCGCGGAAGCATTCCTGAGGCCCTAGAAAGCTCACCTAGCGACTTTTTAGTGAAAAGTAATGATATACCACCCTCCGATTCTGCCCCTATGGAAACAGTAAATAAGCCAAAAACTGAAGAAAAACCAAAGGAAAATGAACCTGTTCCCGAGCCAATTTCAGAACCTGTGGAAGTTCCCGAACCCTCCACTGAGATAAAAGCTGAACCCGAAGAAATTCCTCAATCTGAAACGCCTCAAATACCAGTAAATGAGCCGTTACCCGAACCCGAGCCGAGCGTTAGTGAGATGAAAGAAGAACCAAAACCAATACAAACTCCCGAACCCGAAAAGGAAAAACCTAAAATTTCATATCTTAAATCTCAAAAATGGGGAGAACTTCTCGTGATAGCTAGAAACACAATGCAATTCCGAAAAAGAAAAAAGCTGGATCGTATCATGTCTTTGTTTCTAAAACACTCTAAAATCACGAACGACGAAGTTGAGAAATTTCTTCATGTCTCGGATGCGACTGCAACCCGATATCTTTCACAGCTAGAGAAAGAAGGAAAAATTAAACAACACGGGAAAACCGGAGCTGGAGTTTCCTATTCTAGAATTTTAAATTAATTTTTTTAAATATTTTACTTACTAATATAAAAATTAAATAAAGATAGATAGGAGCGGTGATAAGTAAATAAGAAAACGCTAGATTGTCGGAATCTCTGAATATATTTTTAATATTGTTCATAATACCATCGGGATAAATTGGTACTAAAACTAGAATATCAAGTACCCAAAAAACAATCCAAATGAATGAAAGTATCCAAAACCATTTTTTTACAACTTGGGAATTAACCATACTCTAAATTTTACCAAACTTTAATTTTTAATCAAGGGAGTAAAAGCGTGCACGCATGGGGTTTTATTTGCATTCTTTTTATCTTTATATTATTATGGGAATAAAGGCACAGAGCCTTTTATTTTTATGAGTGAAACAGAAAATAAGCAGAATAATAATGGTCCTTGGTGGAAACCGGGAATGCAGATTTTTAGTGAAGTTTCTACTTGGATAGTAGTACCTATTGTGTTAGCATTAATCTTTGGTAAAATGCTAGATGCACATTATGGAACAAAACCAGTTATTTTTTTTTCATTGGCTGGAATAGCTTTTTTATTTTCATGTTTTAAAATAGTACGTGTTGTAAGAAATTATATGAAAAAAAATTAATTTACTTGTCCCGTATTAAATTTTTAAGTAAATATATTATAATAAAAAATAATTAGAAAGAAAAAAGAAATGAAAAATATTATTAACAATTTTAAATTTTAGTACTGGGATGGAAAAAATATCTCAAGAAATTACATTATTTGCAGAACCTATACATCATTTTGATAATTTTAATCTTACAAATTCATTATTGACTAGCTGGGTTACCGTTCTGATTATTATCGTACTATCTATAATTTTGCGTTTTAAAATAAGCACGATACCGGGGAAGTTTCAAAGTATTTTTGAAATGATGATAGAAGGAGCTCTCGGTTTGTGCGATCAAGTCACAAATGATCGAGCTCTCTCAATCAGAATTTTTCCATTTGCTATTTCTGTTTTCTTTTTTATTCTTATTAGCAACTGGCTCGGCATCATGCCATTTGGTGGATTTGGAATTGTAGAAGAAACTGAGCATGGACTTTTATTTATTCCATTTCTTCGTGGAGCTACTGCCGACATAAACACTACAATTTCGCTCGCTGTGATGGCTGTAATCGGTGCAAATTTATTTGGTGTTTTTTCTATAGGTATCTGGAAAACTTTCAACAAGTATGTTAATCTAAAAGTGCTTGGGGGGATATTTACGAATATACGTAAAGATCCGACGATTATTATCGTAGCTCCAATCACGTTCTTTGTCGGATTAATTGAAATTGTCGGTGAATTTGCAAAAATTGCGTCCCTATCATTTCGTCTTTTTGGTAATGTATTTGCCGGAGAGGTGCTCTTGGTATCAATGGCGGCTCTCGTAGCATATATCATTCCTATACCTTTTCTTTTTCTTGAAATACTCGTAGGAGTCATCCAAGCACTTATATTTTCAATATTATTGGTTGTTTACTTTACCATCGGAGCATCTGATCACGACGAGCACGAACACGAAGAAGTACATAAAGAGTCGATTATTATTAGTTAATAAAAAAATTATATGGAATTAACACCATTTGCAAAAGCAGTCGTTATGGCAGTCGGAGCAGTCGCTCCTGCTATATCCATCGGTTGGATTGGTTCAAAAGCTATGGAATCAATCGGACGTAACCCAGAATCTGCCGGAAAGATTCTCGTGCCGATGCTTCTTTCTTGCGCATTCGCAGAAGCAATCGCTATTTATGCGCTTGTTATTGCGTTTTCAATTTAGTAAACAATCTAGTAGCTACGGCTGCTAGCTTCTCAGCATTTTTACTAAAATTCTGAGAAATTATTAGCTGTAGATGTTTTTATAAATTTTAAATTAAACAATGGATTCAATCATTTCTACATTTCATATAGACTGGAAAATTATTATTGCACAGGCAATTAATTTTGGAGTTGTTTTTGTCGTGTTGTATATATTTGCACTTAAACCACTTTCAAAATTGATGAAAGAAAGGAGTGAGGAAATAGATAAGGGTGTTGATGACGCTAAAATAAATGCTGAATTACTTTTTAAAACTCGTAGAGAATATGATGACGCACTTTTGAAAGCTCGTGTTGAAGCGGATAAAATTTTTCAAGAAGGCAAAAAAGAAGCGAGTGCAAAAAGAACAGTCATGCTAGAAGAAGCTAAAAATGAAGTAGCATTGATTATAGAAAATGGTAAGAAGACACTTGAAGCGGAAAAACTAAAAATGGTAGAAGAAGCAAAAAAAGAAATCGTAGAATTAGCGATGAGAGCTACAGAAAAATTACTTGCAACTAAAGTAGATAAATCTTTTAATGATAAGACAGTCAAAGAATTAAACAATTTATAAAAATATATGGCGATAATTTCAAACAATGACATAGCTCACGCGATCTACTTGGCGACAAGAGATAAAAACAAAGAAGAGCAGTCTTTGGTTTATGGGAGAGTCGTAAAATTTTTAAATAGAAAAAGATTATTTTCAAAAGTTCCCGACATTCTCTTTCGTTTAAATAATATAATCAATAAATACGAAGGAAGAATAAATGCTAAAATTTTAAGTGAAAAACTACTTGATGAGATAACAAAAAAAGAAATTATTCAAACTTTGTCCCGTAGATATTCTGTGAAAGAAGTCATACTGCATGAAATAATAGATGAAAAGTTGCTTGGAGGATTCAAAATAGAGGTGGGTGACGAAGTGATAGATTTAACCATTAAGAAAAAAATAGAAAAATTACAAGAACATTTAATAAATAATAAGTAAGTATAAATCCCGTTAGAAATGCACGGGAAACAGACATTACAACAAATAATTATCAATTAATATAATTTCTAACGGGATGAATACAAATAATATTGTCGAAAATTTAAAAAGAGAGATAGAAAATTTTTCAGCAGAGACTAAAGTTGAAAAAGTAGGAAAGGTCATGGAAGTATTTGATGGTATTGCTAAAGTATCAGGACTTTCAGATATCAAATCTTCAGAGATGATTACTTTTCCAAATGGTGAGACGGGTGTAGCTCTAAACTTAGAAGAAGATGCTGTGGGTGTAATTATTTTGGGTGATTTTTCTAAAATTAAAGAAGGAGATGAAGTAAAAGCAACCGGTAAAATTCTTGAAATTCCAGTTTCAGATAGTATCTTGGGTAGAGTAGTAAATGCTATCGGTGTACCTATAGATGGTAAGGGTGCTCTCAAAATAGAGAAGACTTATCCGATAGAGAAAGTCGCCCCTGGAGTCATCACTCGTTTATCTGTGGACCAACCCGTCGCTACTGGTATCAAAGTTATAGATTCTATCATTCCTATCGGTCGTGGACAACGCGAACTTATCATTGGAGACAGACAGACAGGTAAGACAGCTATAGCCATAGATACTATTCTAAACCAAAAAGGTCAAAATATGATTTGTGTTTATGTATCCATCGGTCAGAAAGATTCTAAATTAAGAAAAATAGAAACTCGTTTAGAAGAAGGTGGTGCTATGAAATACACTGTCATAGTATCAGCTGGAGCATCTGAATCCGCACCGCTTGCTTATATCGCACCTTATACTGGAGTATCCATAGGAGAATATTTTATGGATCAAGGAAAAGATGTCTTGATTATTTATGATGATTTGTCCAAGCATGCTGTAGCTTATCGCGAAATTTCTCTTCTTTTGCGTCGTCCACCAGGTCGTGAAGCATACCCTGGAGATGTATTTTATTTGCATTCTCGTTTACTTGAACGTGCTTGTAGAAGAAATAAAGAATACGGAGGTGGATCTATCACAGCTTTACCTATAGTTGAAACTCAAGCTGGAGATGTTTCTGCTTATATTCCTACGAACGTAATTTCTATTACTGACGGACAGATTTTCTTGGAAACTGATCTTTTCTACAAAGGTATTCGCCCTGCAGTAAACGTAGGACTTTCTGTTTCCCGTGTTGGTTCTAGTGCTCAAATCAAAGCTATGAAAAAAGTCGCTGGGACATTGAAACTAGACTTGGCTCAATTTCGTGAGCTCGAAGCATTCGCTCAATTCGGTTCTGATTTAGATGATTCTACAAAACGACAACTAGAGAGAGGCAAGAGAGCAGTGGAAGTTTTAAAACAGCTTCAATATGCTCCTATAAAGACAGAACACCAAGTGGTGACTCTATTTGCTCTTACACGAGGATATATGGATGACGTTCCAGTAGATAGAATAAAAGAATTTGAGCAAGGTCTCACAGAATATAGTCAAAACAATGCAAAAGTTTTCTTTAAAGAAATTCTTGAAAAGAAAATGTGGAGTGAGAAAGGAGAAGAAGAAATTAAAAAAGTAATTGAAGATTTTAAAAATAATTTTATAAAGTAATGGCTGGTACTAAAGAAATTAAAAGAAGAATAAAGAGTGTAAAGAACACAAAGAAAATCACTAAAGCGATGGAGCTGGTAGCTGCGTCCAAGATGAAACGAGCTGTGTCTTCGACTCTTTCTTCTAGAGCTTATGCAGAATATTCTTGGGAGATTTTGTCTTCTATTGCTAAAAATGGAGAAGTAATTAAGCATCCATTTTTTGAAGAGAAAAAAGAAGAAGAGCTCTCTGGTAATGTTTTACTATTATTGATAAGTTCAAACAGAGGATTGTGTGGAGCTTATAATGCTCAGATAATAAAAAAAACAATTTCTTTAATTAAAAAAAGTGTACAAAAAATTGATATTATAACTTTAGGAAAAAGAGGCGACGTAGCTATGAGGCGTTTAAATCAAAATGTAGTTGCGAATTTTTTTGAAATATTAAATGACATTACTTTGCGCAACATTACTCCCGTATCGGATATGGTAATGAATGAGTTTATCGCTGGTAAGTATGATAGAGTTTTGATAGGTTATACTGATTTCGTATCAGCTCTCACTCAAAAACCAAATATCAAACAAGTTTTACCGATTTCAAAAACTGAGCTTAAAGAATTTATAGAAAATTTAGGAGATCAAAAAGAAGAGGCAATCAAGATAAATGATACAGAGAAAAAAATAGACTATTTATTTGAAGGAGCTCGTGAAGATTTGATATCATCTTTAGCTTTAAAATTGACTAAAATGCAGATATACCAGATGATTTTAGAATCCAATGCTTCTGAAGAATCAGCTAGGATGATGGCTATGAAAAATGCAAGTGACGCTTCAGGAGAGATGATAGATGATCTGACTTTGGCTTTCAATAAAGCAAGACAAGCAAATATTACTAGAGAAATATCAGAGATTAGCGCCGGTATGGCGTCAGTCAATTAAAAATTTCAAATTTAAAATTTTAAATTAACAAATAAAAAATTTATTAATAATATTAAAAAAAGAAAGATATGCAAAATCAAGGAAAAATAAAGAGGATAATAGGACCGGTCGTAGATGTGGATTTTGGAGATAATTTGCCCGATATTTATACAGCACTCGTAGTGATGAAAGATCAGAAGAAAATTACTCTCGAAGTAGAGCAACACTTGGGTGGGGGAATAGTCCGATCTGTAGCTATGGATACTACTGATGGCCTTTCTCGTGGAATGGAAGTCTCAAACACTGGTGCACCTATCTCAGTACCTGTCGGTTCAGTTACTTTAGGAAGAATCTTTAATGTCTTGGGAGAAGCGATAGATGATGGAAAACCTGTACCCACTGATAAAAAATTACCTATTCACCGACAAGCCCCAGCATATTTATCACAAGCTACAAAAGTTGAAATTCTAGAAACAGGTATCAAAGTAATAGATCTTATTTGTCCAGTTTTGAAAGGAGGAAAAGTTGGACTTTTCGGAGGAGCTGGAGTGGGTAAGACTGTCGTTATTCAAGAGCTTATTCACAACATTGCATCAAATCACGGAGGATATTCTGTTTTTGCTGGAGTCGGAGAACGTACTCGTGAAGGAAATGACTTATATCATGAAATGAAAGAATCCGGAGTGCTTCCAAAAGTGGCGATGGTCTTCGGGCAAATGAATGAACCACCAGGAGCTCGTCTACGTGTCGCACTATCCGGGCTCACGATGGCAGAACATTTTCGTGACGCAGAAGGAAAAGATGTGCTTCTTTTCATAGACAATATTTTTCGTTTTACCCAAGCTGGTTCTGAGGTTTCAGCTTTGCTCGGACGTATTCCTTCAGCTGTTGGTTATCAACCTACTTTGAGTACAGAGATGGGAATATTGCAAGAACGTATTACTTCTACTGAAAAAGGTTCGGTGACTTCTGTTCAAGCTGTGTATGTGCCAGCCGATGACTTGACTGACCCAGCTCCAGCTACTACTTTCGCTCACTTGGACTCTACTGTGGTCTTGAATCGTTCACTTTCAGAAATAGGAATTTATCCAGCCGTAGATCCGCTTGACTCATCTTCTACAATTCTTGATCCAAATATTGTAGGTAAAGAGCATTATGAAGTGGCTCGTGAAGTTCAGCGTGTATTACAAAGATATAAAGATTTGCAAGATATTATCGCTATTTTGGGTATGGAAGAATTATCTGAAGCAGACAAAGAACTCGTGCAGAGAGCTCGTAAAATTCAAAAATTCCTTTCTCAACCATTCTTCGTAGCAGAACAATTTACTGGTACAAAAGGAGAATACGTGCCTCTATCTGAGACTATCCGATCATTCAGAGAAATTTTGGATGGTAAGCACGATGACAAACCAGAGAATGATTTTTATATGAAGGGAGCAATCTAAAATTATGTCTAAACAGCTTAAATTAAAAATAGTTACTCCAGAAAAAATAGTTTTCGAGGAGATGATAGATCAAGTAAGCATACCGACTACTACGGGTGAGATTACTGTTTTGCCTGATCACATTCCTCTAATTTCAGAATTAGCTTCGGGTGATGTCGTAGCTTTTTCAAATGGTGAACACATACCTTTTGCAGTAGTTGGTGGATTTGTAGAAGTAAAATCTGTAGAATCAAATCTAGATAAACACACAGAAGTAGCTATTTTGGCTGATTTTGCAGAAAATGTTTCAGATCTATCTGATGAAGCTATAGAAAAAGCTAAAATTCGCGCAGAAGAATTGAGGAAAAAAATGGAGAATAAAGAATTGGTTGATTTTGAACATTTTGAAGCCGAATTAGAACGTTCTCTCACTCGTGTAAAAATTGCAGATAAATGGAGAACTAGGAAGTATAGAAAATAATTTGATGTCAAAATTTTATGTCATTGCGACGCCGATAGGGAATATGGGGGACATAACCCTCAGAGCCATTGAGACACTTAAAAGTGTAGATTTGATATTGTGTGAAGATACTCGTGAGACAAAAAAAATTTTAGATAAATATAATATAAATAAACCCACGATGAGCTATCATGCTCAAAGCAAGCTCTCAAAGACAGATAAAATTTTTGAATTACTAGAAGCTGGTAAGGATTTAGCTCTGGTGTCAGATGCAGGTACACCCGGAATATCAGACCCAGGAGCAATGCTTGTATCTCAAATTAAAGAAAAATTCAACACTTGGACATCGAATGTCCAAGTTGAAGTAGTACCCATCCCAGGAGCTTCGGCTGTCATTACTGCATTATCAGCTTCGGGTTTACCTACGCATGAGTTTACTTTTTTGGGTTTTCTACCACATAAAAAGGGGAGAGAAACTTTGTTTAAAGAAATAAGAGATGCGAAGAGGACTATGGTTTTTTATGAATCTCCACATAGAATTTTAAAAACTCTAGAGGCGCTTGTAAAATTCTGCCCAGATAAAAAAGTCTGTGTGGCTCGAGAGCTTACAAAGATATATGAGGAATTTAAAAATGGCACTCCAGCAGAAATTTTAGAATATTTTAATAAAAATAAAGACAAAGTAAGAGGAGAGTTTACTGTATTAGTGGCCTAAGAAATTTATTTTAATCTTTCTTTTGTAAATTGTCCTGTAGCATTTGGACCCAAAAGCCAAGTTTTTCTCCATGTTCCACCCATTCCATCATCAACGATAAAAACTAAACTATATTCATGTCTTTCAGAATATATAACTTTAGGACCATTTGTTTCTTGCGTGCTAACATCTTCGTGTATTTCTCTACTGATAAGAGCTTCACCTTTTTCTAGTGGAGAAGTAACGTCGTCAATTTTTTTAAAAACTTCTGCTACTACTCCAGGTAATTCTTCGAGAATTTTTTCTCTTTCTTCTGGAGTTAGAGTTTTTTTAAAATCACTCAATTTAATTTGTTCATTCATATTTAAATGATATTAGATTTATTAATAATGTCAATAAAATCGTAATGGTTCAATAGCTTGGCACCACCCACATGGAATATTATTAAGGTATGCCATATACAACAAACAAGAATATGCCACGAATCAGACGCGAAGCAGTGCGTCTAGTTAAACGTGGTTGGAGTGCA
>Ga0209417_1004516_pt1 | contig 16546 bp, 14 predicted proteins | sample RifGroF2_FD_184002 | JGI IMG/M metagenome (GOLD analysis project Ga0209417, IMG submission 184002) | Groundwater microbial communities from Rifle, Colorado, USA - Groundwater F2 (SPAdes) (version 2) | ecosystem: Environmental > Aquatic > Deep subsurface > Groundwater | place: Rifle, Colorado... | reverse complement strand
CTGGTCTTTTCAAAAGTAAATGTAGCAATTACCTCAAGGCCGGTATTTTCGCGTGTGGCTTTGATTGCCTGGACGGCTTCGTCGATAGCGCTCATGGTCTCGATACAGACGGCATCGGCACCGCCCTTTTCCAGCGCGACTACCTGTTCCTTGAACGAATTGTAGAGGTCGGCTTCGGTTACGTCGCCCATGGCGAGCATCTTGCCGGTTGGGCCGACAGAGGCTATTACCCATTTATTATCACCTGCGGCCTGGCGGGATATTTTCGCCGCGGCTTCATTGATCTCCGCTACCCTGTTGGAGAGTTTGTAATGTTCGAGCTTATAGCCTGTGCCGCCGAAACTATCGGATTCGACCATATCAGCACCGGCCTCGATGTATGCTTTTGCGACGTCAAGGACGTCATTGGGCCTTGTTACGCACCATAGTTCCGGGCATTCGCCGGGCTTTAAACCTTTTTTTTGCAAGAATGTGCCCCATGCTCCGTCAGATACGAGCACCCTGCCATTCTTAACCGCATCTACGATCCGTCCTTTACCCATGCAACCGCACTTGCCGCCTTCACACATCTTTTTATATCTCCTATAAAACTTAATTTTATGCTTGTAATTACACCAGCTTAAGTACCAGATAATACACGGGATATACTGCTAAAAATATAAATGCGACGGCTATCTTTTGTAATATTCTGCTATTTTAAGCAGTTTTGCCGGGAGATTGAGGTGCCAGAACTCACAACCCCTTATTAGACCAGCAACTTATGTATCGCCTTGCACTATTATGCTTCGGATTAGCACTATACTGCCAAAAAAGCACATTGCAATAGATAATTGTTCAGGGTGCGAATTCCAGAAGTGAATGATTTATAGTAAATTATTGATCATAAATCGTTCAATCTCTTCTAAATCCTGCAAATGGGCAGCATGACTTAGATATTGACACGATTTGATCGTACATGCATTTATCGCCTGACCACCGGCAATGATTTGCATTTTTGGAAAAAGAGTGTTTAGCGATGCGATCGCTGCATCTAAATGATCAAGGTTTTCTTCCATTGTAACCGAAAATCCACACACATCAGGGTTGAATTCGGATATTACCAGCAAAACATCTTTGAGAGGGGTGTTTGCGCCAACGAAAAATGTTTTCCAGCCGTTGAGTTCAAAGAAATTAGAAACGATCCTGGCACCTATGGAGTGATGCTCGTTTTCACAGCAGGTAATGACTATTTTTTTATTAACCGACGGACGGCCGTAAAGGGTGGGATGCAATATCTGTAAAACACTTTCGGTAATATTCGACGCCAGGTGTTCATCTGCGACGGAAATTTTGTTTTCTTGCCAGAGGCTGCCCACTTCATACATCGAGCGTTGAAATAGGTTTATGTACAACTCCGTAAACGGGATCTGTTGCGTTAATAATTGATTTACTATTGCCGTGCACCTTGCCTGATCCCCTGCGAGCATCGCTTTGAAATAGTTATGGTAGGTGGTATCACATATCATGCTGCATCCTCATCAGATCAGTGTTGTGTAGCAAGGCTAACGCGGGTAAAGCACTCCACTTAATTATAGATGTATATTGCTACTTTTATCTAAATATATTTTACTCAAAAAGTAATTTGAAATCTACTTCTAAATTAGCAGCGCCATGGCTTGATACGCCATCAACCAAGATTCAAGAGCTTCGCAAGGGTTTGAGTTTGCAAAAGCACTTCATACTTGGCGACTATGTCTATGCATATTTTCTCTATTCCTTCGGCAAGTTTGCCTATATGTGAGTTACCTGGCATTTTGAAATCGACCCTGGCTTGGCCGTCGATGGCTTGGACAATGTCAAGAAACGAAATTTTGTCGGCATTTGCCACGGTCGCAAAACCGCCGTGGGGCCCGCGTCTGCTGCGCAGCACACCTGCTCTCACCAATTTTTGCAGTATCTTTGAAAGATAATCTGGTGGAATCCTGCAATTTGTCGCCAATTCGCGAGCCAATACTACCTCTGAGACACCTTTTTCGGCTATATAAGCCATTACCAAAAGACCGTACCCTGCGGAAATGCTAAGTTTCATATATACCTCCCCTTGAATTACTTACTTCTTAGAAATCCAGAGGTTTGTTCTTATCTGCCCCGCTTACAACATTATACCATGCGGAAATTTGGGAAAGAATATTCCAGAGTGTATTTTCGGCCAGTAAAGTCAATAATGTCTTCTTGCGACCAAACTGATAGTTTTATAGGGCGTTCACTTGAAATTTTTGCCATTCGCCGGCCTTGGGCGAAGCACCCTTTTGAGTTGTTTTAATAAAATTCTCGGGCACAGCATAGTCGTTGAGGGCAATGCCTTTTTGGTTTTTTTTTAAAATTTCTTGCCAAGATCTCTTTTGTCCGTAGTATATGTGCGTTCCGCATGTGCGGAATATACAGATACGCATTTGCGGGGTCATACCTTTGCGAAGAATTTAGCCTGGCAAGCGCGATAATTATTTTATTCAGGATTTTTGATGCCATTTAAATCATTAGGACTTTGCGACGAACTGGTTCGCGGTATTCTGGCAACAGGTTACAATGCGCCGACCGAAATTCAATCACAGGCTATCCCCGCAGCAATCGCCGGCAGGGATATAATCGGCTGTGCCCAGACAGGCACAGGCAAGACGGCGGCTTTTGTGCTGCCAATACTTCACAGGCTTGGGCAGGAACAAACAACCAAAAAACGCGTGGTCAGAGCACTTATCATTACGCCCACTCGCGAGCTTGCGCTGCAAATCGAGAAATCAGTAATCGGATATGGACGTTTTACGCACATTCGTGCAGTATCAGTTTACGGCGGTGCGAGCATGGAAAACCAGGTCCAGTCGCTGAGGCGGGGAGTGGATATTGTAGTAGCAACGCCCGGCAGGCTGCTGGACCACATGGGACGGGGCAGCATCGATCTTAGATCTGTCGAAGTGCTTGTGCTTGACGAGGCGGATCGCATGTTCGATATGGGATTCATAAAAGACGTGAGGCGCATAATCTCGGCAGTGCCGTCGCGCAAGCAGACGCTGCTGTTTTCGGCGACTATGTCTTCGGAAGTCAAGTCACTGACGGCCGGGATACAGAAATCACCCGTTATGATCCAGGTCGGCAGGGAGTTCAACCCGGTGGAGACAATAACGCAGGCGGTGTACAAGGTTCAAAAAGAGCAAAAGCTCGATCTGCTGCTTCATGTAATAAATGAGCACAATATGTACAGCGTACTTGTGTTCTCACGGACCAAACACGGCGCAGACCGCATAAGCAAGCGGCTGGAAAAAGCAGGCATTAAGAGTATTGCTATACATTCCGGCAGAACGCAGGGCCAGAGGGTGCGGGCGCTTGAGGGCTTTAAGGCAGGCAAGTTCCAGGTCATGGTGGCGACAGATATCGCGGCACGAGGAATTGACGTAAAAGGTATTTCGCATGTGATCAATTTTGACGTACCCTCGATACCTGAAGATTACATACATCGCATAGGTCGTACCGGCAGAGCCGAGGCCAGCGGTGACGCAATTACATTCGTGTCTTCAGATGAGCACGATCAACTCAGGCAAATACAAAGGTTCATCGGGATGCAAATAGGTGTAGTAAAGTGCCCCGCTTTTGCGGCACATGAATCCCATAAAGTTGATGAGGTGGTTCCAAGCCTGGCGGAAGGCTCCGAGAGCGGCGGCGAAAAGAAAGCAGCCCATGGGGCAAGAAGATCAAGGCCCGGACGCAGGCGCAGGCGGTAATGTAGTTATCCACGGGACGCACTGGGCCTGGTTTGGATCATAGAAGCAATCGACGAGCCAACTTCTAGCCAGGGCGTCGATGTATTTGATCTCATCGGCATCGGCTAGGTTCTGCGATACCGCCAAGTCAAAGAAGTCAACCTTGCAGTCACCATCCGTATCGCCAGCCAGCATGAAATTGCAATTAGGGTCACTTAGGACAGCCAGGGCATCTACCAGTAAATAGGAAGGCAATAAATAATCGATCGCATTCTGAACCTTTAACTCCAGGGTATATGTACCCACCTGGTTTGGTTCTATAATGTGACTGAAGGGCCTCCATTTAATTGTGGAATTAAAATCCCCAACATCTCTGACCGTAACATAAGCAAGCTCGATTTCCATCTGATTTGTATTATGCGGGAGGAGTTTGATAGAAGCGAAATCGTCATAGGGACTGTAATCATCGGTCAAAAAAAAGAACTTTCCCCTGACGAGTTCACCTTGGCGAAGGGTAATTACCTGATTGAGTTGAGTATATATAGGTTCACTTGACTGGCCGCCTGTGCGGAGAAAAACAAAACTGTTTCCTTCTACCGGGGTTAGGCTCAATCCATCAGGGTTCCCATTGGGGTCAAGAAAGAGACCGGTAGTAGTTGCCAAGTAGCCGGACACTTCCCAATGGGCCAGATCTTCGTCGAATCCGCCATTGAGAATAGGATCCGCGCCGGCAAAACAGCTTAAAACGGCGATAACTGCCGGAATAAGGACGGATAATTTCATAATTCCTTATTATACAAAGACAGATGCTTTATATCAATAATTATTACAATACCAATTATAGACACCGTTAATCCTATTACGCTAATGCATGTAACTAGGTTCAAGATATAGATGCGCGGATAGCTTGGTTTGTTTCAGTAAATTGTAGAAAAAATTAAATAGCTTATTCTAGACTTTTACAGCCTAGAATAATGCTTGGACAATGCGGTTTATTGCATCCCGGCTTGGGCCCGTGGCTTTATTAGTTATTATTGCAAAGATATAATCACCATCGGAGGTCATTGCCACGCCTGAGAAGGATTTTACGCCGTTGATATAGCCCGTTTTGCCGAGAATTTTGCCTTTAAATTTTGCTTCTTTGAAAAACCGGTCTATTGTTCCGTCCTCGCCGCCAATTGCGAGGGAATCGGCGAACATCTTCCAGTTGGGCGAGCGGTACTGGTCTAACAAAATGGCAGCAAGTGCATGCGGGCTTATCCTGTTATGCCGTGAAAGTCCGCAGCCATCATCAATTACGAACTGTTCGGCGGGGATACTGATCGAAAGCAGGTAATCGCCGACGACCTGTCTGCCGGTTTCCCAACTGCCCCACCGCTTCCAAGGTTTACTGTAAGCTCCGGCAGTTTTGAGCAGGCATTCGGCAGCAAGCTGGAGGCTATCCTTGTTGCACCTTGCGATAACATCTTTTATGGGGGTTCGGAACTCGCTTATGAACCTGACCGGCTCGTCGGGCTTAACAAGTCTTTCGTTCAACACTCCACCAACGGCTATTCCGGATTTTGAGAGATTCTCTGCCAAAATATAGGCGAACATGCCCGCGGGTTTATCAACGGTAATTTCCATTTCGACAGGGTATTTTTGGGCACTGCCCTGGACAGTAACAATGTTTGTGCCCTGCTGACGATTGCACCATAGCCCTGAGGCTTTTTTGGCGACCTGGGGCCTGGAATTGTTTACCAGCTTGATGTAAGAGGTTGAGGGCTTAAGCGTAAGTGATGTTTTGGAACCGACTGTTTTGCCGAAAATACTTACACAATTATCATTATAGTTGAGGCCGCTGACCTGGGCTGCGTACCAGCACTGGAGCTGATCGACGGGCCAGTTGGGGTGAATTGAATTAGTGTCAAAAATAGTACGATCAACTATTATGCCGCCAATCGAAGTGACGGAGTTTAGCTTAAGATCCTGGATTATCTTATCTATGATCCATCCCGATGGACGATTGAGGGCTTTGTCGAACTTGGGATCGCCAAAGAGCGGGTCGCCGGAACCAATGATAACGAGTTTATCTCCGAGCAGGCCTACCTTTGTGACATATTCGAACGATGGGCCAAGCTGATGAAGTGCTCCTGCCGAGGTGGCGAGTTTCATGTTGGAGGCGGGGATCATGGCCTTTTCGGCATTTCGGATATACACCTTTTCGCCGGTCTGGGCCTTTATGATCTCGATACCTATTTCGACCTTTTTCTTCTCCTGCGCAGCAACTATCGCATTGATCTTTGAGGCCAGATCTGCGGTCTGTGAAAAAAGCGGGCAAGAGAGGGCAAAAAACACTGCTACCGAAGCGATAATCCTTGTGTACATACTACCTTCAACCACTCCTTTAAATCCGAAAGTCCATTTCCGTAACGGATTTTTTTACAAAGCTTTAGGACAAATTGCAATACAAATATCGCGACTGGGAAGAATTACCTGTTCCAATAGCTGGGCGAAAAAGATAACATTAAAAGAGGACCAAGGGGGAATAATAGCTTTGATAACCAAATTAGTGATACTTTTCATAACGGCTGGGAGAATATGGGCATCGAGCTGGACATTTGAATGCAGGCACGATGAAAAGATCGATCCTAATCTTCGCCAGACTATCTGGAGCAAAAATCTAGTACTGATAAATTCAATTCACCGAAATGAGCCGTCAGTGCTTATGTCTATGCTTATAGACGAGGTGCGACAGGCACCAGATTGGCGAGATGAAGTGATAAAAGCTTATGACAGGTTCAAGCCGCTGGTGGACGGCAGAGATTTTAAAATGTACACGCAATGTTACATAATTTCGGAGGGGTCGGGCAAGTACCAGTTCAACGTGCCGTCGAATACACGAGAACGGTTCATTATCCAGGCACAAAGGATGAGCCGCGAGACATATATCTGCTTCCTGGCCAGTGAGAAATACTATTTTGATTACATGATATCAGTGGTGTACAGCAAGATAGGCGATACATGGCAGGTGCAGCGGGTTCATATCGGGCTTGTTCGGATAGCGGGGATGTCGTCTTATGGGTGGTACACGGAAGCACAGCGATTATACGAACAGGGACACGAGGCGATGTCATATCTCGATCTTGAGATCAGCCGGTTACTGTTGAGGCCAAGTCCGTTCATGCAATACCCTATCGAAAAGGAAATAGTTGAAGTATTTGATAAATTTACCGCACAGGTGCACGGGAAAATATATGTGCGGTTTGCACATCTGCCTACGCGGCCAAAACTATACAACTTCAGTGCGCATTTCATAAAGGCGCGTATGGTTCCCAAAGTGACCTATGTAACCACCTTGTCGCTTGAAAATGAAACCGGCTTAAGGACGGAAGCACGGGAGATGACCGATGCTGTCGAAAAGCAGTTCGGGGGCTTTGGTGAGGACTCGAACTGCATCTCATTCGCAGCATATACCGATATACCTTCCGATCCAAACAAAACATACACTTGCAAGGAATTTGATATTGAGTATGGAACCAAACTCCAATCCGGGTCCGTCATTCTGGCAGGAAATGAGAAATGAGTTAATCACTTCTCCTGAATCTCACGGCTACCGGATACCACTTATCTACCGCGTTGACACAGTGGGTCGGCGATGCTTCGAAGGAATCCGCATAGAAGTTGGTCAGCCGCGAGAAAACATCGAGATCTTTGGCGGTAAGCTGGTAATCAAAGTACCGCGTCGTCGGATGATATTCAAATGTAAATACCATCGTCTGAACATAAGTGAATGTGTTTAGTGAGGTGATGATCTGCTCACGCAGAGCCGGTTCGACGTGCTCAAGCGTGGAAACCGAAACAACATGCGAATAACCGTCATCGCGGATATGATCCAGCGAAGGACCGTCTGCGAACTGTTTCAAATAGCATGTATTTAGCTTTTCGTTTAGGGGATCGAGATTTGGGTCTATCACGGTCGACAGCGCAACAGAAGACGCAAGGATATCAGAAAAGAAGGCACTTTTTGTGCGAGGACTGCCTCCGCCGATTTCCAGCACCGAGCTTTCGGAATCGAGTTCAAGGAGTTTTATGGCGATCATGTATTCCCAGAACCGCTGGGACATTTTGGAGCCGCCGTAGACCTTCCCATCCCATTCAGCAGAAACCCCCTGCGCGCCGTAATTTTTCCAAAGCCCGGCCAAAAGCCTGTCAGTGACCTGCTTTAAAGCCAGACCTTCGCATTTATTCATTCAAAACGCCCTGAAAAAAACTTATAAATTCAAGTACAATTCCACCGTATAAATCGGCAAGAAAAAGCCGTGATATTACAAAAATATTTGTCAATTTGGCAAAAAAAGGCTTTTTTGCACCTATTTTTCACTGCCTACCTCCACCTGACTGGTTGTTGAAATGTATATCGGGCGAGCAATATCCATACCCGCAACTTCCGTTCTTACGCTATTGCTCTCCGTGGTCGCCAGCAGCGCCATTAAAAAGCTTAAGGTGCTCTCCGCGCCCTGGTTGATATTAACGCCGTTTTGCTCAAGCGCATCGCAGCAGCCGTTGGTCTTGAAATCATATACAGCAATTCCCAGATCGTTTGCGCCAAGAAACCAGTCGAACGCCTTCCTGCTAAGGCTAAGGTAACAAGCCTGTGAGCTGACATCGTAAGCCGCTTTCAGCATAAGCACGCTGGCCGCCGCCTCAAGCGGCTGCTGATCGAATGAGGCTTTCTTTCCGTTTTTGGGCAGCCATCCGTTGTTTCCGACAAAACTGAAATTATTGCCGTTCCATGTGTGCGAGACAAGGAAATCGCACATCTTAATCCCCGCCCTGGCAAACCTTTCCTCTCCAAGCGACTTGCCCGCCGTGAGCATCGCGCATGGCACGATAGCATTATCGTAAGTAATAGCATTCTCGAACCAGTCCCATTTTTCGCAACTGTGCTCTTCATACATCGTAAACAATTCGCTGCAGGCCTGGTTCATTGTCCTTTTAATTTCACTTGCACCGGCGAACTGGGCCAGGTACTGCGCCATTCCGATTATCGAATACGCCTTGCCTCGCGGGCTTTGCGCCGCTACATGTTTTACGGATTTATCGAAAATCTCTTTTACGACAGAAACATATTTTTCCTCAGGCGGCGATGCTATTATCGTACCAAGTCCCCACAGCATGCGTCCCAGCGCATCATGAGAAACAACATCGCACCACTTGCGGTCGTATGACATGAAGTTGTGCACCAGCCCGTCATTGTCCTGTGCGCCCTGGCAGAACGAAATGTATCTGTTGAGCAGGTCCAGTGCTTCAAGCCCGCCGAACAAGCTATGGAATTTACACATTACCACCATCGCCCGCGCGTTGTCGTCGGTGCAGTAGCCGAATTCCCTTTGCGGTATGGTATATTTTGTGTGCTGAAGTATTCCCGTATCATCTGTGAGCCGCCGCATGTGCGCTATTGATACGGCAGGCAGTTCTGAAATCAGCATGCCTTCCTGAGCCGATGCTGGTACAGCTACGACCTCCGGCCGCCTCATCGCGAACAGTTTCAAATATGCAGCCCCGACTTTTGGCCAGGTCATCAAAAGCCCGTATTGGTATGCCCGCCGCCTCATGTTGTTATACAGAGTCTCATTAGAGAACAATTCAAGTATGCTGGCGGCGATCTGGTCGCTGTTGTCGAATTCAATTATCCTGCCTCGCCCCTTGGCCAGCAGTTCCTGGGCCGCCCAGTAAGGCGTACTTACGATTGCCTTGCCCGCTCCCATTGCCCTGGCCAGCGTTCCACTTGTAAGCTGCTGAGCATTAGGATAAGGAGTGACATAAACATCGGCCGCGTATAAAAAATCTTCCAGTTCCGAATCGCTGCAAAATCGATTCTGAAAGCTCACATTTCCCGCTATGCCCAGTTCCCGCGCAAGCCTGTACAGGCCGAACCTGTACGCCTCGCCTTCCCATTTGAGTACCTCAGGATGTGTCGCTCCCACGACAAGGTAAAGCACTTCAGGGTATTGCTGGGCTATTTTAGATAGCGCCTTGAGCATCACTTCTATACCCTTGCTCCTTCCGAGCAGACCGAAAGTAAGGATCGTCTTCCTGTTTTCAAGCCCAAGCCTGAATTTAAAAGACTCGCTCTCGACATACTCCATCTCCGGTATCCCGTGCGGGATCAGCTCTATTTTCTTGCTGCTTACGCCATAGATATCCTCCAGCATACCCACGCCGCGCATATTCATAACGACGATCTTCCACGACAATTCGCATAACTCCGCCAGCACCCTGCCCATCGCTGAGCCGGACTCCTCAATAACCGTGTGGAGAGTAGTAACTATTGGTGCGCTGAGTTTTCTAAGGAGTACATTTATTAGCTTGCCGCCATTGCCGCCGAAAAGCCCGAACTCATGTTCAAGTACAACCAGATCCACATGGCTGCAATTGATGTACTCCGCCGCATTGAAGTAGTCGCTTCGTACATTCCTTCTTATTTCGAATTTGACCGGATCGTTGAATTCGGTCTCGTCATCCGAACGCATGGCGATGCCGAATATCTCGATTTCCCCGTCGGCTTGTGCCTCGATACTGCTGATAAGATCACATGTAAATGTCGCGATCCCGCATTTTCGCGGCGGAAATGACGAAATTACAGCTATCCGCTTTATTTTCTTGTTCACTGGTCAAACCCCCGATTGTTTCAGTTGTGCCATTTTAGTGTTTTCTGAACATGGCGGTCAATTGCCCGGAGGGGGTAGAACATGCTGATTAACTATTCGTAAGTAATTATTTTTAAAGAAAATATGAATTCTGTTAGTTTATTGACGTATACTTTGAAATTGGTATAGTATGTTCCATAGCAACATTATAGGAGATCTTACAGCATGAAACTTTCAACTCGCAGCCGTTATGGCGTCAGGGCTCTCCTTGAGCTTGCAATTGACTATGACAAAGGGCCTCTCCAGATAAAGACAATCGCGGAAAGAGAAAAAATATCTAATAAATATCTTGAACAACTTATCGCTATTCTCAAGGCATCGGGACTTGTTACTTCTGTCCGCGGTCCAAAAGGCGGCTACATGCTCTCACGCCAGCCTAAAGATATTCATTTGAGCGAAGTATTCAAGGTTCTCGAAGGGCCGATCACGGTTTTCGATTGCCTTGTGGATAAAGACGCCTGTACCCGATGCGGCGACTGCTTAACTAAAAAGATATGGGTCAATATGCAGGATGCGATAAACAAGGTACTTGATTCAGTTACGCTCCAGGATATGGCCAACGATGCCGGAAAACATAAGGAGTCCACTAAGAACTAAATGGAGGGAACATGGCTGTTCTAACTGACATAACAATGGCTATCGGATGTACCCCGCTGGTAGCATTGAAGAATATGGCCCCTGCGGGCACCAAAATACTCGCCAAATGCGAGTTTTTTAACCCGTGCTCATCGGTCAAAGACCGCATCGCTATAGCGATGATCGCCGATGGCGAAGCAAAGGGCTTTATAAAACAGGGTACCACCATAATCGAACCCACCTCCGGCAACACCGGAATCGGGCTTGCTTTCGTGTGCGCAGCCAAGGGCTATAAGCTTGTGCTTACAATGCCTGAATCTATGAGCGTCGAGCGCCGCAAGGTACTTGCCATGCTCGGTGCGACGATCGTACTTACAGAAGCCGCAAAGGGAATGCGAGGCGCAGTCGAAATGGCCGCCCAGCTTGTCGAAGAAACTCCAAATTCCTATATGCCCCAGCAGTTCAATAACCCTGCCAATCCCGAAGTGCACCGAAAGACCACCGCCGAAGAGATATGGTACGATACCGACGGCAATTTCGATTATTTCGTGGCGGGCATCGGCACAGGCGGCACCATCACCGGCTGCGGCGAAGTTTTCAAATCCCGCAAACCGGAAATAAACATCGTCGGCATCGAACCTGCTGATTCCGCCGTGCTCTCAGGCGGTAAAGCGGGGCCGCACAAAATTCAGGGTATCGGCGCAGGCTTTATACCCACTGTGCTTAATCGTTCCATTCTCGATGAAGTCATAGCCGTGTCAAACGAAGACGCGATGCAAACCGCGCGTCAGATCGCCACTGGCGAAGGCATGCTCGTGGGCATAAGTTCTGGGGCAGCAATGGCCGCGGCCCTGCAGATCGCTTCTCGTCCCCAGGCCAAGGGCAAAACTATAATTGTCGTTCTCCCCGATACCGGCGAACGTTACATTTCAACCGATTTGTTTAAGTGAGATATAATGAACGATAAGATCCAAACACTGGTGACAAAACTCCTCGAAACCTACAAAGGCGAACATGCCGTAAATTTTATCGATGTATCAAATCTCCCCTTGCGGGACAAAATACTCGATATACTCGACCAGCTCCTGGAGCTGCTCTTCCCCGGCTATACCGGCAAGCCCGCCCTTACCAGCACGAATGTTAATTACGTCGTAGGCTCCATGCTTTGCCAGGTGCACGAAGGGTTAAGCGAGCAGATCGAACGGGCATTTCGCTTCGCCTGCCGAATGAAAAACTGCCCTACTTGCGACTGTCGCTCGCTTGCGCAACAGGTTACAGAAGAACTTTTGGAAAAGTTGCCCGATATCCGGCGCGCTCTCCAAAAAGACGTTGAGGCTGCCTTTGAAGGTGATCCCGCCGCGATGTCCCTTGAGGAAATCGTGCTCAGCTATCCCTATATCACTGCTATCGGCACGCATCGCGTCGCCCACGAACTGTATCTAAAGGATGTACCCCTTATCCCGCGCATCATGAGCGAATGTGCCCACAGCCTTACCGGGATCGACATACACCCAGGCGCACGCATTGGTAAGAATTTCTTCATCGATCACGGCACCGGCGTAGTCATCGGCGAAACAGCCGTCATTGGTGATAACGTCCGCATATACCAGGGCGTAACCCTCGGCGCTCTCAGTTTCCGCAAGGATGAGAACGGCCGAATCATGAAAGGCGGCAAACGCCACCCGACCATCGAAGATAACGTAACAATTTACGCTGAGGCCACGATCCTCGGCGACATCGTAATAGGCAAAGGCTCCGTCATAGGCGGCAACGCATGGGTCAAGGACGCAGTCCCGCCGGCAACAACCGTCATGATGGAAAACCCGCAACTAGTATATAAGCAAAAGAAGTAAAAGGAAGTACGCTCTTGAATCCATCACTCGTTGAAAAGATCGCAAAGCTCAAACGTCAGCGAAACGCGGTCATACTCGCGCACAACTATCAGATCGGCGAAGTTCAGGATATCGCCGATTTCACCGGCGACTCTCTGGGCCTTTCCATCCAGGCCGCCAAAACAAAAGCGGACGTAATCGTCTTCTGCGGCGTTCACTTCATGGCAGAAACCGCCGCTATTCTGTCGCCTTCAAAAACAGTACTGCTGCCAGACTCCCATGCAGGCTGTCCAATGGCCGATATGATTACCGCCCCACAACTTATCGAGTTTAAAGCAAAGTACCCCGGCGCCGTCGTTGTCTGCTACGTCAACAGTTCCGCCGAGGTTAAAGCCCACTGCGACGTATGCTGCACAAGCGCAAACGCTGTCGAGATCATAAAATCCATCGATCCCGCAAAACAGATAATCTTCGTGCCGGACAAATACCTCGGCTCCTACGCCGCCGCAAAGACCGGCCGTGACATTATTCTTTGGCCAGGCTATTGTCCTACTCACGCCAACATAACCGCCGAAGATATCACAAAGCTCAAGATCATCCATCCCGACGCCTTAGTCCTTGCACACCCCGAATGCCGTCAGGAAGTAGTCGCCCTCGCTGATAAGGCCCTGAGCACCTCCGGCATGATCAAATTCGTCGCCGCAAGCCCGGCAACTGAGTTCATTATTGCTACCGAACAAGGCATCATCCACACGCTCAAAAAACAAAACCCGCAAAAGCATTTCATTATTGCCTCACAGCGGGCCGTCTGTCCAAATATGAAACGCATCACACTTGAAAAAATCCTCTGGTCGCTTGAGGACATGAAGTACAAGATCACCGTCGATCCCGAAATCGCAGCAAAGGCCCTCAAATCAATAGAAAAAATGGTATCGGTTCTGCCGTCATAAAGGATTGTAAATGGATCAGTCAAAAAAATATAAACTTGAAACCCTCGCCCTCCACGCCGGCCACACACCTGATTCGGATACCCTCTCTCGCGCCGTGCCCATCTACCAGTCAACAAGTTACGTTTTCAAAGATACCCAGCACGCAGCCGACCTTTTCGCTCTTAGCCAGTTCGGTAACATCTATACACGCTTAATGAACCCGACCACCGACGTACTCGAAAAACGCCTCGCTGCACTCGAAGGCGGAGTGGCAGGCCTGTGCTTCAGTTCCGGTATGGCCGCCATCACCGGCGCAATTCTCACTATCGCCAAAGCCGGCCAGCACATCGTCTCCTCGGCTTCGCTTTATGGCGGCACCTGCACGCTCTTTACCCAGACTTTCGCCAAGCTTGGCATCGAAGTCACTCTCGTAGATTCACACAAGCCCGAAGAATTCAAAAAAGCAATACGCCCCAACACCCGGCTCATTTATATAGAATCCGTCGGCAACCCGAAAAATGACGTCCCAGATTTCCGCGCCATTGCGGATGTCGCCCGCGCAGCATCCTTGCCGCTGATCTGTGATAACACTGTCCTTTCCCCGATGCTCTTTAGACCTTTCGAGCACGGCATTGATATAGTCGTGCACAGCTGCACAAAGATTATCGGCGGCCACGGCACAAGCATCGGCGGCTGCGTCGTCGATTCCGGCAATTTCAACTGGGCTTGCGGCAAGTTCCCAGAACTTACCGAACCAGACCCCAGCTATCACGGCCTCAAATATTTCGAACAGTTCGGCAAGCTCGCGTACCTATTAAAAGCCCGCACCCAGGTCCTTCGCGACATGGGCGCATGCCTTTCACCCTTCAATGCCTTCATGCTCATTCAGGGAATCGAAACCCTCCACCTGCGAGCGCCGCGCCAGTGCGAAAACGCCCTTGCCCTTGCCGATTTTCTTGAAAAACACCCAGCCGTGTCCTGGGTCAATTACCCCGGCCTGCCCAGCCATCCCGATTACACGATGGCCAAAAAATATCTCACGAAAGGCCAGGGCGGCATGCTCGGCTTTGGCATCAAGGGCGGCAAAGACGCAGGCGTAAAGTTCATCAACTCCGTCAAGCTCGCCAGCCATCTGGCCAACATCCTTGATTCCAAAACGCTGGTGATCCACCCGGCTTCCACAACGCACCAGCAGCTCTCGGACGCCGAACAGCTCGCCGCCGGCGTAACTCCAGATTTCATCCGTGTCTCCGTCGGTACCGAGCACATAGATGATATAAAAGAAGATTTCAACCAGGCCCTAAAAGCCGCTCAAGCATAATTAGGAAAAAACAATGTGGGATTATACTGATAAAGTTAAAGATCATTTTCTCAATCCTCGCAATGTAGGCGAAATTGAAAATCCTGACGGTGTCGGCGAAGTAGGTTCGCTCGCCTGCGGCGATGCCCTCAAACTTACTTTCAAGCTCGATGCTGATAATAATATTCAGGACGTAAAATTTAAGACCTTCGGTTGCGCTAGCGCTATTGCCTCATCCTCAGCACTTACTGAAATAATAAAAGGCATGCCGCTCGAAAAGGCCGCAAAGGTTACAAACCAGGACATAGCCGAATATCTCGGCGGTTTGCCTGAACAGAAAATGCACTGCTCCGTCATGGGACGCGAGGCACTCGAAGCCGCCATCGAAAATTATAAAACCGGCGGCAAAGCAAAACACGAACTCCATGGTCATGTCGTTTGCACCTGCTTCGGCGTTACCGATGAAGAGATCGAACGTGTCGTACTCGATAACAACCTTACCACCGTCGACCAGGTTACAAATTACTGCAAAGCCGGCGGCGGCTGCGGCGGCTGTAAAACCGAGATCGAGAAAATCATCGCCCGTGTCCAGGGATCAAAGGCACAGGTCCCCCCTGCCGCTCCCGTTAAGCCGGGCAAGCTTACAAATATCCAAAAGATAACGCTCATCCAGCAGACCATAGATGAGCAGATACGCCCCGCCCTCCGGGCCGACGGCGGCGATATAGAACTCATCGATATCGAAGGCAACACGGTCGTCGTCGCATTTCGCGGCATGTGCGCCCAGTGCAAAATGGCAGAATTCACTATGAGGGATGTCGTGCAGGCCAGGCTCCGCGAATTCGTTTCCGACGATATCTTCGTAGAAGAAAAAAAGGATTGATAAGAAGCATCGTGGCACGGTCTAGCGCAGCTAGGCCGTGTTTCACTTCCAAAGGATTACAGTATGAAAGCGATATATCTCGATAATAACGCAACAACTCGCGTCGCCGACGAAGTCCTCGCCGAAATGCAGCCGTTTTTTGCCGAACTCTACGGCAACGCATCCTCCATGCATTCCTTTGGCGGGCAGGTAGCTCACAAAATTAAAACCGCCCGCGAGCAGGTCGCTTCCCTGCTCGGTGCAGATCCTTCCGAAATAATCTTCACCTCCGGCGGCACCGAATCCGACAACGCCGCCATCACCGGCGCACTCGCTGCCACCCCCAATCGCAAAAAACTCATAACCACCCGCGTCGAACACCCTGCCGTATTGGCAACTTGCCGCTCCATGGCAAATCGCGGCTACCATATTGTCGAACTCGCTGTCGATTCCAAAGGCAACCTCGATCTTGCTGAACTCGAATCCCACCTTGACGACAACACCGCCCTTGTAACGATTATGTGGGCCAACAATGAAACCGGCGTGATCTTCCCAGTGGAGGAGGCAGCGGCCATTGCCAAAGCCAAAGGTGCCCTGTTTCACAGTGACGCTGTCCAGGCCATC
>Ga0209417_1004511_pt1 | contig 16561 bp, 9 predicted proteins | sample RifGroF2_FD_184002 | JGI IMG/M metagenome (GOLD analysis project Ga0209417, IMG submission 184002) | Groundwater microbial communities from Rifle, Colorado, USA - Groundwater F2 (SPAdes) (version 2) | ecosystem: Environmental > Aquatic > Deep subsurface > Groundwater | place: Rifle, Colorado... | reverse complement strand
AACATTATAGCCTACCAGACCGGCTAAGTAAGCCCGACCTTTAACATTACTCGTTGAAAAAGATGTTTCAATAATTGCATTGTTAAAATAATTATGACCACAAATACCACCAACGTAATGAACCCCTTCAACAATTGCAGAGCAGGAGGATTTTCTGACTATTCCTCTATGTAAACCAATTATTCCTCCAACAAAATCATTTCCGACAACTGTACCTGACACAGAACATTCTTCAATATTGTTTGTTAATTGATTTGCTTCAGGAGCTTCAGTGTCTCCAGCTACACCTCCAACATGATAAGCTCCAGCTAAAGATCCGTTAAATGATGATTTTGAAACAATTGCACCATTCCATAGCAAACCTGCAATGCCTCCTGTATTATCTTTTCCTTTTATTGATGCATTCAATAAATGCACATTAACAATAGTACAATTATTTGTATATCCAAACAAACCAATCTGGTCTTCAGCAGGACGATTAATTGTTAAATTGGAGATTTTTTTTCCATTTCCATTATAATTACCCGAAAAAAGTTGGACACCAATTTTGCCTATAGGCGAAAAACCTGCACCGCCATCTAAAGATGAAGAAGCACTTGCATCGATATCGGCCGTTTGAATAAAGTATGCTCCATAATCACCGGTTGTGGCTTGCAATTGAACCAGGTCGTTAAAGTTGGAAATCTGATATGAAATTGATAGATAGAAACGTAAGTAGAGTGAGAAATGTAATAGTTGTTTTCATTTTAGAAGATTTTTTGGATTAATAATAATTCATGTTTAATATTCAATTTCTATTTTGTCAATCATGTAATTTAAATACCTGCTTCTTTGAGAATACAGCATTTTAATTGTCATATAAATCGTATACTGCTGCTACTTGATTCAGCCCTGATGAGAAACGTCCGGTATAAATTTGATCTTGTGCTATTTTATCGTAAAAGGCAGGACTTTCACCACATCCAACACTATTTAGTTGTAAAATACGAAGATCGCAGGAATAACCCCCAAATTTACTATTTGCGCCACCAGAGGGATAAACTGATGAAATATAATTATGACACAAATTAATTCTCCCTGCAACAGGAGGGTCATTGATTAATGCATCATCACCAGGACAAATATATGCGTAGGGATCAACAGGGTTATCATAATCCCATGCTACAGGTATTAAATTCCAGCTAACTTTCCTGCTCTCATACACGACTCTTTCATTTACCCAACTAATAAGCAGATTTTTACCATAATTATTTGTACCTAAGTAACTAACGGGAGACTCCCATAAAGCATTGGTTAAACCCTGGCATTCAGCCGTCCATGTATCTTCAACTCCTCGCAGTAAATTTGCATTCATCGTTTCACCAGGTTGCAGACCTAATCTGACAATCTTATTTCCTATCCGGTTTTTTATAATGCCAAGTTGAGTGTTTTGTGCGGTATTAGTACCTTGCCTGTTTCCATATATGTCGTATAAGCCAAATTCATCGGGGTTAATATTATTAATACACCATTCAGCAAAATCCGGGATTTCGATGTCAGTGAAATTTACACCAGCATTTGGTGCAACATAATCCTCCAAAACTACTACCGGTATCAAGACCAATCCCATATTGTTTGCATGATATTTCCACAATTGCAATGCTGCTTTTGCTTCATTTATTTCAAATTGTCGATGAAAAATAACGTATAACAGATTCGCATGATACGTGAATTTTAATCTTGAGCATGCAGCCCAGATTTGATAACTCGTTGGTAACATGTCGGCTGTGCGGTCTGCAACATGAAACCAGTATCCTCTGCCATTATTTGTGCGCAAATCAATATCAACCCAATATGAAATTTCAAATCCACTTGGAGCTGAAACGGTTTTTAATAAGCTATTTCCCGACGCTGATTTATCTATTTGAATCTCTTTCGTTATGTCGTTGCATGAACACAAAAAGCAGACTGTGAGCAATATGGTTATTTTTAATAATTTCATATGACATAAATTTAATAAATAGTATAATAACACGATATAAAAGATATCATGCCCGTATTTAAGGTACAGACAACAATGCTTTTTTACTCTTCAACAACATTAATTTTATATGCCTGAATCATAGCATCTTCTTTCCGTTGTGCCGGGAAATATACATATACATGTGCAATACTGTTTTGAACATCAATAGCAACACTACCATAACGGGCATCATTATTCGGTTTCGAACTGACAAGTGCCGACTCAAAAAATGCAAATTTATCGTAGTTCGTATCGCCAGGTTTCATGCTCAGTCGGTTTGGATCAGTTATATCCATGATTTTCAACGACATATTGCCTGCAGATGAATAAGATTGATGCAGTATCGCCATCAATTTAGCTCCATTAACTTCAAATACACGATTGTCTAATATCCTGTATTTATGATTCAGAGCATTTAATTTGACAGGCTCAACTCCCGAACCAGGCGTATAATATTCAAAATGAGCCGCAGGAGTAATCTTTTCCCAAGTATCGATCGGATCAGAAGGATAGTTAAGCTCATTGTTATACATTACATATAAAGTGGGATCATCCAATGATAACTGTTGTACAGATGCGCTCCACCAGCCTGTGGTTCCAAAATAATTTACTATGGTTGGGACTTCGTCTTTTACTATGCCATTTTCAAATTCCCAAACGCAATATTGAGCATTCCCAATCTGAGTCCCCCACAGATATCCAGCGACTGTTGCATAAACATAAGCTTTTCCCTCTTTCAAATTGCCAATAATTCTTACCTTTCTTCCTGTATGCAAAGGCACTTTATTCGTCGGACAATTTAAAATTAGTTTTGGCTTTGCGTCAATATTCTCATAATAATCCATCATAAAACCTGCACCACCAGAATTGATACGCATCGAAGCAAAATGCCCCGCATCATCAGCTTCTAAACTAAATACATACGTTCTTGGTTGGTCCATATTATCTGCGTAGTTTGCGATTTCTTTTACAAAGGCACCTGTAAGTTTATCGTACACTTTTATTTTCCTGTTTGCATTAGGATCTAAACCAACATCTTGTACAAGCAAATAATCTCCAACCACAGTCATACCTTTAACTTCAGATGGATATCTCAAATTCAAATCATTCCCGAACTTTTCCCATAACAATGATGTATTCTTGTTAAACACAGGATATATGATATAAGGTTTTGACACAACTGCTTTTACTACAAATGTTTTTGTTTTACCTCCGGGGAATGTAATTGAGAGATTAACCGGATTAGTTAAGTCTATAGGTTCATTTAAAGAGGGTGTTACGCTATAATCTCCATCAAACTCTAAATCAATTTTGACTTTAGAGATATCAATTGGAGTCGCTGAAGCCTGAATCGGTTTTGTTATCAATAAAATTGAATCATTTTTTATAACCACATCCAAGGTGTCAACTATTTTATTTTCAGTAACATATGCGAGTATGTTTCTAATGGAATTTTCAGCCTGAATTTCAGGCACAATAATTTTATAATTCATTTCGTTTTCGCAAGATGAAAAAGAAATGATAAAAAACAATATTAATAAGTAGAGATTTGATTTTTTCATATGATGTATTATTAATGATTTTTATGCTATTCCATCATCCACATTGATTCTTTCATATCATTTGTCACATTGATTTTTTTTGTTATATCCCAGTAGCTGTGTTCTGTTTCTACAAGGACCTGCGTGCCGACAATCCAGGTCTGAATCCATCCGGCTAATGTTGACCATGCGCCCCATCCGTTATCAGCATTCGATGCCCAATAATCCCACCTTTTATTGTCAAAGGCTCTAAACCATGCCCCATCGGTATCAATATGTTTTTTACTTGTAGCCTGAATCCTCATTAAGAAATCGGCTAATTTTGTTACTGCTTGTTTGTATTGCTTGTTTTGAGTTGCATGTGCTGCTTCATTTAAAGCAAAAAAAGCAAAGTTACAAGTATAAAGCATATCGGAAACCGGATCTCCATTTTGCATGATAAGTGAGGCTTCATTTTTACCATATTCCTTGTTAGAGAGGATTTTCAGTTTATTTTTGTCTGACTGATTGTCTCCCAGTTCTTCGCGAATTGCGCCATTTTCAACCTGTCCTTCAAGTAATTTCCGAACAACTTTATCCAGCCATTGCCTGTGTTCTTCAGTATCTTCAATACGTACCAGCCAGGACAAGGGTAAAATCATTTTAGCTCTCTCTTGCTGAATCCCATTTTGGGTATGCCATTTATCGGGATAATTCTCCATCATAATTCGAATCCCGGTTTTAGCCTTCTCTAACAACGGTTTATAATTTGTTTTGTCGTATAACCAAAGATAACATGCCCACATCCATGCTTCGAAATGGGGATGAGGATTTATGAAATCCCTTTCATTATAATACTTCCAGCCTTTTTCTTCAATTTGTTCCTGATTCAGAGCGTTGCCCTGAAAACCCTGTTTGCTACAAGTACGCAAATTGGCTAATATATTTTCAACGATGAATTTGTTCCAGCGTTGATTATCCATAAAAGCAGATGCCCCTATAGCACCCAGAATGCATCGCGCATTGTCGTCGTTGAAGAAGACTCCCTGATGTGTGTTTGCCCATCCGATTAGGCCATATACATCTTTCTCTTTGTTGTTTTTATCACCTCCTCTAAAATCAGAGGTGTAAAAAAGATAATCCAACAACTTTTCTGCAGTTTCAGAATAAAGCGGTTTTTTTAACAAATTACCTGATGCTGCCAACAAAAATGCAGATTCACCCTGAACATCAGCTCTAACAAAATATCTATATTTTTGCACACCTTCGTAGTCCATTTCGGATGCGTGCCCCTCCATAATGCCTCTAGACCCATCTCCGATTAACATATCTTTATTGATGGCAGGGCCAAAATATAAATTAGGATCACCTCCCTTGGGCTGATATTTATCCAACATTTCTTTTTCCCATGATGGATGGATAAATAAGCGTGCCTTCCAAAACCATTCTGTTCCTTTGGAAACTACCGTTTTTCGTGCATCTTCCGGTAAAATCTCATCGGCAGAAAATATTGGTTGAGGATCAGCACTCCAATTGTTAATCTGGATATCTTGTTTACTTACATAGGTTAATATTCTTTCCCAAATAACTTTCCAAGAATCCGATGGGCCAAATCTACCTGTATGAAAATTTGAAATCTTAGTAGTTGCAATCAGAATATTATCTTGTTGGATTAATAAAGGATATATCTCTGTGTCCTTTAATCCATATAAAGCTTTATCAAAACCTGCAATTTTGGCAAAAGATAAAAGTGGTTTTTTAAAATGAACCGGTATTATATGAACTCCGTTTAAACCGATAATACTCATTTCTGGCAGTGCTTTGCCAAAGAATGAAGAAGACACCACACCTCTTTCCAAAGTGGCTTTATATACATCTTTACCTTTTATTTTGTCAGGAAATTCTGAAGGGAATTCCAAGAAAACGCGAATCCTCTTTCTCTTGATAATATCATACATTGGTTGTGTAAATTCAGTACGCTGATTTGGATATGAATTTGCAACAACAATCAAGCTGGATGCCGGCTTTAGTCCGTTTAAAAATGCGACATCTACCTTGTCAATATAATTACAAGGAATGTTTTCTTCTTTCAAAAGTTGATATAAGTCATTGTTGGAAGAACCTACAAAGTACAAATTTTGTTGAGCATATGCAGGCACGCTCTTCAATAAAATAACTCCAATCAATATAGATATGAAAAGCTTATAGTTATTGTGAATTTCTTTCATTTATAATGTAATTGTGTTTATATAAAACTTATTTTTGTTCAGCATTTAATTTTGTTCGGATCTCGCTGTACAATTGAGAAATCTGAATCATCGCTATTGAGAAATAACCAGTGTAAGTTTCGTTCTTTTTCAATTGTTCATAAAATGTCGGACACTCTGGTTTACCATAACTATTTGCTTCAAGGATGTGAAGATCGCAAGAATATCCCCCAAATTTAGCATTCTTATACCCATAAGTATAGCATGCCGAAATGTATTGATCGCACAAAGCAATTCTGCCATCAATTGGAGGATCGTTAGTTAACGCGTTATCACCAGGGCATACATAACCATACTGATCAACTGGTTTGTCATAGTCCCATGCAACAGGAATCATATTCCAAACAATTTTACGTGTCTCTCCATTGATACGTTCGTTAATCCATTCCTGCAAAAGTTTTTTTCCGTATTTAGTTGTCCCCTGAAATGGTTTCGGGTTTTCCCATAGATCATTGGTAATCCCCTGACATTCGGCAGTCCATGTATCTTGTACCGCACTTGCAATATTTGAGTTTAACTCTACACCAGGTTGTATGCCAACATGAACAATTTTATTCCCAATTTTTTCTTTAATTGTTTTTAGTTGTTTGTCCTGTAACGAACCAGCACCTTGACGTGGATATACATCATAGACTCCAAATTCATCATTATTAATATTCGCTACACACCAGATAGCAAGATTAGTTATTTCTTCATCTGTAAAATTCATGGTAGAAGGTGTGTCGTAAGTTTCTAATACGATACATGGTACAATTGACATACTGAATTTATTACCAGCATTTTTCCATGACAAAATAACCTGTTTAAAATCCTCAATTTCAAACTGACGATGATAGACAACATACAGTTTTTCGCCATGATATACTTGACTTAACTGATTAGAAGCATTTTCAATTTCTTCTTTTGAAGGCAAAATATCTGGTGATAATTTTGACACATTAAACCAATAACCACGTTGATTATTTGTTCTCAGATCAATGTCAATCCAATACGACAACTCAAAACTTTCATCTTGTTGATTTTCATTTGGAATGGGTTTCGGATTATTTCTGTCATCATTACATGATGAACTTCCACAGATTGTAAATGTCAATAATAATAATAATGAAATAAATCTTAATTTAGTCATGTCCATTTATTTTAGATTAGATTTGTATTTTAACTGCTTTTGCGTAATTTGATTTTGCTTCAGGAACATTAAGTAAAGCACCTATGCGGAAATAGTAACTTTTACCCGATTTTAATTCACTAACTGTGTTTAAATCAATTTCTATTGTTAGCAACTCACTCGAATCCACCTGCATTCCTATTGGTATTTCTTTGGCGAACACTCTTTTATATTCACCTACGCTCGGTTCAGGGTCGACATATAAACCAATTTTTTGCACTTTATCAATACTTGTTTGTTCAATATTGAAAGTAGCTTTAATTTTGTTTGCGGATTTATAAATCTGAGGATTCTTAATGCGAAGAAACGGCAAAACAAGAAAATCAAGCTTTGTTTCGTTTTTAATTACTAAATCCACCGGATCTATTTGCACAAAGTTTCCTCTTTTGGGTTGAATCGTATAAGTATTCGGGAACATCATTGTATTTCTATATGTGCCGTCGTTTTTTACAACCAGGTATTGTTCTTGAGGTGTTTCAAAACCATGTTCTATGACAGTTATTTTCGTCCCATTTATTATATCTTGCTCAATCAGCTCTCCGGTTTCCTGGTCAATGAAAGAACCGAATAGTATTGCATTTGGTTTTTCATAATTATCGAGAGAACAGGACTTTATTGTAAGTAGCATAAAGAATAAAATGCTGGATATAATTATATTTTTCATTTTGCAATGTTGTTTTAAGTATTAATATTGCGGATTTTGTATTAAATCATTAGAGCCGATACCAGGTATTGGGCGATAATACTGTTGTTCATAAAATGTTGCCGGCCAGGAGTTCTGAATTTCTGATCGAACGAATATATATTTTGCAGGTGTTACTCTCAAATCCAGAATAGGTTGTAATGCATGTCGCTTTTTGGAATGAAAAAGGGTATGAAATTCTCTCCTCCTGATTAAATCCCAGAATCTTTTGTTTTCAAATGCAAGTTCAACTAGTCTTTCTCTTTGAACATTCTGAATGGTTAGCGGGATGTTAACAGTATGGGCTGCACGGTGTCTAATTCTGTTCAATGCAATATATGCTTGATTTTGAGCATCGTCTTTCATATAATTACTTTCAACTACTGCTTCAGCATAGTTTAACAGAATTTCGGCAAAACGAAAGTCAATATAATCGACTAAACCTTGTCGATATCCATAAACCACAGGAGTTGCGGAATCAAGAAACTTCTTAAATCCAAAACCTGTCCGTGTATAATTTCCTCTTTCAAGATTAAAACCAGAGTAACCTGTGTTGTTGGCAGCACCATACGTATAATATGTTTTGCCATTATATGTGAAAGGATCACCAGTGAGTATCTGCGCTGTGCCATCAGGCTTAATAAGCCCTGCCTGAATAATGATGTCGACTCCTTTCCATTGAGTGCCTGGTAAAATAACCGTACCCCATAATCTTGCATCTTTATTTTTAAATATTTCATAAGGGTTATCATAACGATGATAAGCTTTATTTACATTAAAACCGCTGTAATCAGTTAAATCATTAGGAGCTGTTGATGTTTGAATTGGAGCACTACTCCCGGGATAAGTATAGCTTTCATACTGATCAATTAACTCCAAATTAGGGCACATGCGTCCGGGGTGTGGCCATCCGTTTGCTGTTTGAGCAGGATTGAAAGTTGTTTCATTATCATGACCAGAACCAGGTAACGTATATCCTTTAATAAAGATAACTTCATCTGTTGCGTTTTGCGGAAATTCAAATAATTTTCTGTAATTTTCAGCAGCCTCATTTGCATTGGCCGGATTTTCCTTGTACAGAGTAAAAGACGATGAATCCATAATTGCACGGCAAGCCTTTATCGTTTCCTCGTAATAATAATCAGCATAACTTTTATCGATTCCGACCAATAGTTTTGTCACTGCTTCGCCAGACATTGCAGCTCTCTCTCCGTATTTCGCTATTGATGCTGCATGTAAAGCTGCACGTGACTTTAGTGCATATGCCACCCATTTAGTGGCTCGTCTTTCACCTCCGGCCCATACTGAGGGTAAATTCCTTGCTGCAATATCACATTGTCTTAAAACGTAATCCCATGTATCTTTTTCAGTGCTTCTTGGAACTTTCAGGTCATCGGCATCGCCGGTGTATTCTTGTAATTCATCTATTATGGGAACTCCACCATAAAGTTTTACTAAATAATAGTAGGCATATGCTTTGATAAAAGCCACCTCGCCAATCATCGAGTTCCTTTGCTGGTCACTAACATTAAGTGTTGGAATGACGTTGTCCAATAAATTTACGTCTCTAATGAGTGAATAACCATCTTCCCACCATAATAAATTGTTTGGATCTAAAAATGCAGAGTATTCTGAATGTGTTGCCTCCTCGGTGAACATAGATAAATACATATTTTCACCAATCCACCCGTTAAATCCATCTCTACGATAATTAAAGTCTTCAATCGGAAGTTGGCTGTATAAATTTGCCATATATAATTTTACTCCTTCAGGATCTGAGAACATGGCAATGCCATCTAATTTATCTTTTGGTCTTAAATCCAATATATTTTCACATCCGGTAAAAATTATCATTAAAAGTATGATCGATAGTTGTATGCGTTTCATATGTCAAAAGTGCTTAGAAATTAATATTAAATCCCAGATTAAAACTTTTTGTTAATGGGTAAGTGAAGCCTGTACTTGCTAATCCTTCAATTTTTTCAGGATCAAATGGTTTAACAAATGGGTCACAAATGGTTAATATATTATGTATCGTTGAGAAAACCCGAAGATCCCCTATACCGGCTTTTTTCAATGCTTTATTTGAGAAAGTATATCCTAACTCGATGCTTTTTAATCTGATATACGAAGCATCTCGTCTCCATACAGAGCTTTCGTTATACATTGCACCTGAGTTCTCCACAAAGCGGGTTGCAGGCCATTTTCCCGCAATCCATTCGCTGTTGGGGTCGTACGGATCTGCTTTGTGCCATCTGTCATAAAAGTAAGCAGGTGTATTTAATTTAAAAGCAAATACTTCGGCATATAACTCTCTGAAACGTAAAGTATAATTACCTGCTCCTTGTAATTGAGCATTTATATCGAAACCTTTCCAGGAAGCCTGAAGAGATAATCCATAGTACAATTTCGGAGTTCCATTAAAAAACAGAGGTACAACGTCATTCCCGTCAATAACACCATCTTCATTTTGATCAACATAATAAAAGTCTCCGGGTAATTCTTTCGTGTTTCCTAATATGCCACCTTGAAGAGGAGCATATTGTATTTCTTCATGTCCATTGAATTGACCTGCATATTCATATCCCCATACAATATCACTCCATCTGTCATTAAAACCGTTCCTCCATTTATCCATGCTACTGAGGAAAGGTCCTCTTTCTATGTATTTATTCTTTGTTCGTGCGTAATTAAAATTAAATTTCGCACCATAACTAAACTCTCCAATTTTATCGTTATAAGAAATAGAAAAATCAAAACCTCTAACCTGATCACTATTTAAATTTTCATCAGGTAATTGACCACCAAAGGTGTTAGGTAATGAAATGAGTCTACGGGCAAGTAGCCCCTCTCTGTCTCTTTGGTATAAATCAAATTCAAAATTCAGTTTATTCTGGATCAATCCCAAATCAAACCCAACATTCTGAATTGTTGAAGTAAACCATGTCAGGTCTGGATTGACTATTGAAGGCGCAGCAGCACCTGCAGTCCAAATTCCATCAACAAATTCATAATTACCGCCTCCAGTTGTTGAAAATCCAGGGACGTATTGAAATGGAGCTCCAGCATCCTCACCCACTTTTCCATAAGAAAGTCTCAGTTTGAGATTAGAAATGAAAGACAATTCTTTCATAAAATTTTCTTCGGCAATTCTCCATCCGGCTGATACTACAGGAAAAAAACCCCACCGTTTTTCCGGGTTATACCTGTATGAGCCATCATATCTAAATGCATACTCTAAGAGATATTTATCTTTGTAGGCGTAATTGAACTTGCCAATGTACGATTTGCTGGCACTCTCAAATTCAACTCCCCCAGTGCGTTGATTATTTTCGCTTGCCTGATTAATCTGATCATTGGTATAAAAAGAATACTCTCTCATTAAGAATGAGTTTCTATCTTTATATTGTTGCTGTTCATAAACTAATGTTGCATCTATTTTATGCCGTTCGGCAATTAATGTGTTGTATATTAAATAACCCTGAAGGGTAACAGTATAACCATCATAATTTGAATTTGATATTTTTGAAGGACTGTTCTTTGGTATAGGGATGTATTGCGTGGCCGCATTCGGATCGTACGAATACAGGTTGTATTTTTTTATAAGGCTTTTGCCCATAGTCATATTGTTATCATATGAGGCAGAACCTTTTAGTTGTAAGCCTTTCAAAAAAGGGACAGCATATGTAAAAGTCGCAGAAGACTGGAATGCTTTATTTCTTGTCTGATTATATCCGCTTACATCACTGTAAGATAGTGGAACCGGGTTTAAATATCCCTGAATTGCCGGATACTCAATATTGTCATTTGCATAGATTGGAGAGTTCGGGAGAGAAGTTCTTGCTCCATAAAACACAGAGAAATAACCTGCACTCGGTTCGTTTTTGGTGTCAAATCGTCCCGACAAATTAATTTCTCCTTTTAAATTTGGAGTTAAATTTAAATTAATGTTTGTTCTGAACGTGTATTTTTCATAGTTTAGATCTCCACTTTTCAATAACCCTTTATCATATAAATACCCAAAACTAACGAAATAGGAAATTGCATCAGTACCACCATTTGCAGAGATGTTATGCTGTAATTGTTGGGCTGATTTATTCATAACAGCTCCATACCAATCAGTTGAAGGTAATGATTTTTGTCTTTCCAATTCCTCGCGGGTATAAAATGGGTTTAATCCAATATTGACATCTGCATCATTACGCATTTCAGCAAATTGTGCACGGTTTGCCATCTGAGGCATATCTGTTGGTTGTTGAATCCCATAAACAGTGTTGTAATTAAACACTGTTTTCCCTTTTGCTCCTTTTTTGGTGGTAACAATAATAACTCCATTACCCGCCCGTAAACCATAGATAGCTGCGGCAGCATCCTTAATGACGGATATATTCTCAATATCCTGTGGGTTTAATCGCTGAAACGCATCGCTACCGTCACGAGGAACACCATCAATAATGTAGAGTGGACTTCCAAACCCACGAATATTTATAGATGAATTAAAATCTCCCGGTTCTCCTGTATTTTGGCGAATTTGTAGCCCTGATACTTTTCCTTGTAAATTTTGCGCTAAACTCGAATGAGTAGTTGTAAGTATGTCTCGGCTCTCAATGCTGGATATTGATCCGGTTAGGGTTTTTTTGTCCTGAGTACCATAACCAACAACGACCAATTCTTTAAGTAATTCAACATTTTCATCCAAAATTATTTTCAGACTCTTACTTTGTCCTACCAACACTTCTTTAGTGTTATAACCAACATAAGATATTATAAGGGTCGCATTAGGACTGACTGTTATGGTAAAACTTCCCGCCAGATTACTTAGTGTTCCATTGCTTGAGATTTCTTTTTCGACAATCGTAGCACCCATAATAGGTTCACCATGAACATCAGTTATCGAACCAGAAACAGTTATTTTATCCTGTCGCTGTTTCTCTACATTTTCATTTTCCAAATTTACCGCGTTTACTATAAAATACTGGGCTAGTAAAAATACGGTAATTGCCATGATTCTTTTACTAAATCCTTTTAATAAGAATTTACAATTTAGTGTGTTTTTCATTGTATTATTTTATACTCGGTTTTATTATTTTTTATACAATTTGTTTTCTGTTTACCTATCAGAGTCTGTGAGTCTTTTATTCAGACAATTAAACATGCTCATCTATTTGCTCCAATAATTTCCAGCATTGAAACAAGCCTCGTGGTACATGAAAACAACCTTTCCATTTGCCACCCTTCAGATTGAGAAGGACTTCTCCCTGACGGTTTAAATATCCCCACCATTCGGGGTACTCAGGGTCTTTAAAGTGGCTCCACGTATAATTATGAACCTTCTCAAACCAAGAAAGACATTTTTCCGAACCTGTTAACTTGTAACCTTTCAGTAAAGCAATTAAAGTCTCAATATGAACCCACCAAAGTTTCTGATCCCATTCCAGTTGCTGTGGAGGAAATCCTTTTCTGTCCATAAAATAGAAAATTCCACCAAACTGATTGTCCCAGCCATATTCAAGCATCGTAAGTGTAGTCTCAACAGCTTTTTTTATAAGGTCAGGACGGTTCAGCCGCTCTCCCAAATCCATCATAAACCACATGGACTCTATGGCATGTCCCGGGTTTACTAATCTTCCCTCAAATGTATCTGAAAGACTCCCGTCCAGTTCTACGTTTTCTACGATAATGCCATTCAGCTCAGGTCGCAAAAAAACATCCATCACTTCATGGATACTATTTTCCATTACTTTATTTAGCGTTTCGGGATCAATTAAATGCTCAATCTCTAAAGCCAGATTACTTATAATCATAGGTAATGCGAAGTTTTTTAAATTACGCGTCCCCGGATATGTTTTATTCCACTTTCCTTTTGGATTTGCAATTTTCGAAAGGATAATATCAAAGGTCTTTTTCGCAATATTTTCATATTCTTTATTTTTTGTGGCGATACTTAGTTGCCCAAATGCCATTGTAGCAAATGTGTATGAGAATATGTTATAAGGTTCAATTAATGGCCTTCCCTTTCTATTTAACGAGAAATACCAATTCAGATTACCATCATGTCCATTTTTTTTAAGAAATTCGCCACCCTGAATTGCGCATTCCAGCCATTCATCACGTTTATCGAGTTTGTTGTAAAGCGAAGAAAACATCCATATTTCACGACCTTGCAACCAGATGAATTTGTCTGTATCATATACATTTCCTTCTCTGTCCAGACATGTAAAGTAGCCTCCCTCCACTTTGTCTTGAGATTTTTCAAGCCAGAAAGGAATAACGTTGTTGAGAAGTTCGTTTTGATACTGAAGTGCTAATGTTTTAAAATCCATTTTTATTTTAATATTATGTAGTCTTTATTTTATATTTGTTTTGTTCTTTTTCCAAAATCGTTCAATATCTTCAAGTGATTTCCCGGCTGTTTCCGGCATAAACTTCCATACTATGAAAATATATGGAAAACACATCAGTGTAAAAAATAAGAATGTTCCTGCAGGTTTTAATGTTGTCAACAGCCATGGGGTAAGTTGTCCGATAAGATATGTTCCAATCCAAAGGGAGAACCCGGCGATACTCATTGCTAAGCCCCGTGCTTTTGTCGGATACATTTCAGATAAGAATACAAATATCACAGCACTGATGGATCCTGCGCAAAAGAAAATGTACAGCAAGAAACAAACCAGAAGAAGTTCATTTGGGAGACCCAGATCTTGTCCTTTGTAAAAGAATAAGCCAATCATTGAAAGTGTGATAATCATTCCTGAAACACCGATATAAACAAGCTTTTTCCGGCCAACTTTATCAATTATAAACAGGGCTAAAATTGTTGTAAGCATATTTACCACACCTATAAGCGACTGATAGAACAAAGAGTCTCCGCTGGACAATCCGCTGTTTTCGAATATTGTTGGACCGTAATACAGCACCGCATTTACACCCATGAATTGTCCAAGTATGGCGATTGCAGCACCGATAAGAACAGCTCTGAATATCCATGGCTCAAACAACACTTTCCACTCAGATTTTACCTCGCCATTTAGCATGGCTTTTGTTTCGCTAATCTGAAATTCAACCATTGCTTTGTCCCTATAAATATTATCTAGCGTAATAATTGCTTTGTGTTCCTTAGAGCGGATAATTAACCACCTTGGACTTTCAGGTATAATAAAAATGATCAACATAAAAAAAAGTGCGGGTAAGGATCCTGCTCCTAACATAGCGCGCCAGACTTCGGTACTGAACACTTTGTTGACCAGTTCATTGTTTGATGTGAAAGTAGCGGATGATTCGAGTAAATAATAATTCATAAGATATGCCCCCAGAAATCCTATGGTAATAGCTAACTGATATAATGAAACCATCCTGCCACGATAAGCAGTTACAGATATCTCAGAAATGTAAAGAGGACATACTATCGACACGATTCCTATGCCAACTCCACCAACAATACGACTAAAGACCAGCATGTCAAGGCTGGATGCTACAGCACATCCAATTGCTGATACAAAAAAAAGTGCTGCTGAAACCATCATTGTTGGTTTTCTTCCCAGTTTATCGCTTAATGTTCCTGCAGCCGTTGCACCAATAATTGATCCCACTAATGCGCAGCCTACATACCAACCACTTTCAATGACTGATAAATTAAACTGAGACGTAACCTGGATTACTGTTCCGGAAATTACTGCCGTATCATATCCGAATAGGAAACCTCCTAATGCAGCGACAAAAGACAAAAAACCAACATATCGTATGTTTTCGGATTTTTTCATTATGATTTTTTTCTTTAAATGGTTAGATTGAGCTTTCTGTTACCTTAATGTATTGCTTGAATTTTAATAACACTGCAAATGTAAATAAAATATTTTAATAAATAGCGTGTTTTTGTAAAATAATTTGCAAATATGTTGTAAAACATATCTTATGTTGTTTAAATAACATCACTATATCTTTATATAATGTATTTATATTTTATAAACAGATGGATGATTCGCAAAAATTTTATATATATTTGCAGATTGATTCGCAAAAATTTTATTATGAAACATTCGTTGATAGAAGAAATTGAACTCGGTTCAAAAAATGCCTTAATGAAGATAAATATTATCAGGCATTATATATTGAATGGAGAAAACACTCTCGCAGAAATCAGTAAAGAAATGGATGTGAGTGTACCTACCATTACAAAATTAGTTAGTGAATTAATAGAGGAAGGTTTTGTTATTGATTTTGGCAAACAGGAAACTAACGGAGGTAGAAGGCCTAATATATATGGTATAAATCCTGATTCCGGATATTTTGTCGGAGTAGATGTTAAAAAGTTTCGGATCAGTATTGCATTGATAAATTTTAAGGGAGATATTATTGAATCAAAATATAATATCCCTTTCATATATGATAATACACAGGTTAGCTTTGATGTGCTGTGTAAAACAATTAATGATTTTATCAATAATCTTACGACCCCTAAATCCAAAATATTGAGTGTGGGCGTGAATATGTCAGGACGTGTAAATACAAATACGGGACAAAGTTATAGTTTGTATTTTTTCAGCGAGACTCCTTTGACTGAGATTCTACAGGAAAAACTAGGAATACATGTTACTATTGACAATGATTCCCGCTCAATGGCTTATGGTGAGTATATGAGTGGCGTAGTCGAGATTGAAAAAAATATTTTATTTGTGAATGTAAGTTGGGGACTTGGTTTGGGGATTATCACCGATGGCAAATTATATTATGGTAAGTCTGGCTTTTCTGGTGAATTCGGACATGTTAATACTTTCGAAAACGAAGTAATTTGTCACTGTGGAAAAAAAGGTTGCCTGGAGACAGAAGCTTCGGGTTCATATATCTACCGGCGATTTATGGAAAAAATTGCAGATGGCAACACTTCGGTGCTGGAAAAGAAAATAAAAAAAGGCGAAACAATTA
>Ga0209417_1004508_pt1 | contig 16568 bp, 15 predicted proteins | sample RifGroF2_FD_184002 | JGI IMG/M metagenome (GOLD analysis project Ga0209417, IMG submission 184002) | Groundwater microbial communities from Rifle, Colorado, USA - Groundwater F2 (SPAdes) (version 2) | ecosystem: Environmental > Aquatic > Deep subsurface > Groundwater | place: Rifle, Colorado... | reverse complement strand
CCCTGCCGGTACAACACTTAAATTAAGAATGGAAACACCTGTTAATTCATACAACAATACATTAGGAGATACTTTTAGAGCTACTTTAATTCAAGATATAAGTATCGGCACAAAGGTAATTATACCCGCAGGAACTATAGTCAGAGGAAGAACCGGCGAAATAAAGAAAAACTTTTATCTTAGCAGAGGCGGCAAGTTAAATCTGACTTTTGATCATGTTGTTACATCCATGGGCAAACAAATTCCTTTGAATGTTAAAATTAATAACGCAAAATATTTAGATACAAACACCGGAGTTCTTTCAGCAGGTGGCGGTTATCTAAACGCCTTGAATAAAAATATAGAGCAAGGTAACAATTTTTTAATCAGCTCAACAGAATACGGGTTTAATAAAGGAAAAACTTTCTGGAACGGATATCCTGTAATTTTGACTGCTCCTCTGGGATTTGGCGTTGGAGTTGCAGGCGGTGCAGGAATTTTTGTAGTTAAATCAACCGTGGCTTTATTTAAAAAAGGCGACAATGTGAGAATTAACCCCGGTGATGTTATTGAAGTTATCTTAAAAGATCCTTTAGATATACCGTTAAACTAAAGTCGTTTTTGTAATGCTATGTGGATTTCGTCATTGCGAGCAATGGTGTATTCAAACTAAAAGTGTCATCCCGAACTGGCTGCAAAACAAGACGAACTTGAGAGCCGTAGTTTTATGCCCCTACCTGGTGATTCGGGATCTGCCCAGTAAGCTATTTTAAGCTTAAATTCTAAAACGGATAGATGCTGAAACAAGTTCAGCATGACAATTCATTATTAAGCAATGACAAAAAAGAGAAAGAGGGGATTATGGGTATCGAGTTTACTACGTCTATAAATGATTATAAATTTCCTGACATTCCGGAAAAAATACTGGCAGCATTAAAAGAAGGTATGATTAATACTATGCTTTTTGAAAAAATGCCTGCTTTTGCAGTTGTAAAATCCAGAGATATTATAGAAAATCAAACTTACTGGAGTCTTATTTAAAACTGCTATTGCCACGTTAATGCCAAGCAGGCGCTTAACTATCTCTCCAGCCTCTGTGCCAACAATCTGCTCCGAGTAATGACAATTTATTTAAAATCTCGGATAGTTTCCGCCTTTGTTTTGCATGTTTTTCATCATGGCTTGAGGATTTTTCATTCCAAAAGGCATTTTACCTGTTTTGGCAACATCAGCCATTTTTTTCATCATTATTTTCATTTTTTCAAATTCTTTTAAAAACCTGTTAAGATCAGCAACCTGAACCCCGCTGCCTGTGGCAATTCTTCTTCTTCTGTTGGCGTTTAAAATTTCGGGTTTTTGTCTTTCTTTTATGGTCATGCTGCTGACCATAGCCTCGATTTTTTTAAGCTGACCTTCTCCGGCATGGGCAATTTGTTCCCTGTCGTTTTTAGAAATCCCCGGAATCGGAAGCATTCCTAAAATCTGGTCAATCGAGCCTAAAGATTTCATTTGCTGCTGCATTTTCATGAAATCTTCAAGAGAAAATTCTTTTTTTCTCATTTTTTTCTCAAGCTCTTTTGCTTGGTCGATGTCAAAATTTTCCTGCGCTTTTTCAACGAGAGAGAGAATATCACCCATTCCAAGAATTCTTTGAGCCATCCTGTCAGGGTAAAAAGGTTCAAGAGCATCCAGCTTTTCGCCCATGCCGGCAAATTTTACGGGTTTACCCGTGGCATGAACAACGCTTAAAGCCGCGCCGCCTCTGGCATCACCGTCTAATTTTGTGAGGACAAGTCCTGTAACATCAAGCTGTTCATTAAAAGTCTGTGCAACATTTACGGCTTCCTGCCCCATCATTGAGTCAATTACAAGAAGTTTTTCCGCAGGTTCCAGAAGCCTGTCTATAATTACCAGTTCCGCCATAAGACTTGTATCTATTTGCAAACGCCCTGCCGTATCGACTATTACAGTATTATATCCGTTTTCTTTCGCGTGTTCTATCGCGGAAGTTGCTATTTGCCTGACATCCGTGCTTCCTTCTATGGTAAACACAGGAATATTTACCTGTTTTCCCAGAGATTGAAGCTGTTTAATTGCTGCTGGTCTGTAGACATCCGCCGCGACCATAAGTGGATTTCTGCCGTTTTTTCTTAGCCTTAAACCAAGTTTTGCCGCTGTAGTTGTTTTACCTGAACCCTGAAGACCAAAAAGCATTATTATATTAGGCTTTCCTTCGGTGGAAAGAGGTTTGTTTTCTCCACCCAAAAGGTCTGTAAGTTCATCATAAACAACTTTTACGAGCTGCTGACCGGGGGATACGCTTTTTAAAACTTCCTGTCCTTCGGCTTTATCTTTTATATTGGAAATAAAAGACTTGACGGCTTTTAAGCTCACATCGGCTTCAAGCAGCGCCCTTCTGACTTCTCTAAGAGCGTCAGCTATATTATCATCGGTCAATTGGCTTTGCCCGGAAGTTGTTTTTATTATTTCCTGTAGTCGGTCTGACAGACTTTCAAACATTTATGATTATTCCTTTAAATATTTTTCTCTTTCTATTGCTATTTTAACATCATCAAAAAATTCATAATTAAGAAAAATTTTAATATTGATTGTTCATTTTTCGGACAAGGAAAAGATATGGACGTAAGAGGTTGACAACCTCTTACGTCCATATCTTTTCCTTTACTGCCGCAGGGGTTTTCGTCTCCAATTCTCTTTCTTCAGAATTATACCAATTTGCAATCATAACTGTCATTGCAAGGAGGCAAAACCTCTTTATAAGAAAAATACAAATAATTTAGATTGCTTCGTCGGGGCTAAAGTTGCCCCCTCCTTTTTTGATAATTAATCAAAAAAGCGGGTACCCTTCGCAATGATAGACAGGGCGTTTTCTATAATTCTTTGTATTTTATAAGGCTGTATATTGCCGTTAATAAAATTAAATTTGGAGTCCATGCTGCTAAAAACGGCGTAAGGATTCCTCTTTGCGCAAACATATCAAGAGGCGGCAAGATTAAGTAATAAACGGCTATTAATCCAACGCCCAAAGAAAATCCTATAAATCTTCTTTCTCTTGGTCGGCTAAATCCTAATAAAACACCGCATACTGCAAATAACAAACATCCCAGAGCATTGGCAAAACGCTGATAATACTTACTCAACGTAAACTTGTACTCATCTTTCATATCAACAGATTTCAAAACAGCCATATAATTATCCAACTCGGCATTAGTCATTTCTTTTACATTTTTTGTTGAATAAAAAAGAAGTTTCGAAGCCTGAACAGAAGGTTTTCCTTCTAAAACTTTCATCGTCTTAAAAGGAATTATTTTTTCATAAACACCATTTGGCGCGATTTTATATTCTATGCCTTTATTTAAAAGCCAATAACCTTTTTTGATTTCTGCATTATCTGCTGTAATGATGGATTTAATAAGCGGCGCTTCAGAACTTACAATATCTGAAAACATTAAATATTTTATTGAAACAATAAATTTCCCGTTATATCCGCCAACTATAATTACATTTCTGGGTTTTCCCTCAGGGGACTTATCCATATAAACAAAGTGACTCTGGAACATTTCGTTTTTAATTTTTTTAATTTCATAATTACTGTAAGGAATTAAATCTTTATAAACAAAATAACAAATTCCTGCGCCTACAACGCTTAAAATTATTATCGGAACGAATAATCTTTGTACGCTGACACCTACTCCCCTTATAACAGTAAGCTCCGAATCCTTGCTCAATCTGTCAAAAACAAATAAGCTTCCTATCATCAAGCCCACAGGTATAGCTTTGCCCAGAATTTCCGGAATTTCAAGGAAGAAAAGCTTCACGGCTGTTTCAAGAGTAATTTGCCCGTATATTGTGTTTCTTATGATTTTAAACAATATTTCCGGAGATATCCAGATTACAATAAATATAACTAACCAAAAAAGAGTAGCGGTCAAAACTTGTTTAAATATGTATCTGTCAAGAATAGTCATAATGCGGTTTGTTTTGTCTTTCTAATAGTTGTCATTGCGAGGCATAAAACAAAGTGGTTGTTGTCATTGGGAAGATTGCTTCGTTTGTAAAACAAATATGTTCTATAGACGATTCATGCCTCGCAATGACAGGAGAAATCATAGTTCAAAATCTTCTCCTAAGTAGAATTTTTTGGCAATTTCGTCTTCAGCGACTTCCTGACTGGTACCCTGCACTTTTATACAGCCGTCAAAAATTATATAGGCTCTATTTGTTATAGACAGGGTAGCTTTTGGGTTGTGGTCTGTTAAAAGAACACCAATGCCTCTATCTACAAGAGCTTTTATGTTTTGTTGAATATCAAGAATAGCAATAGGGTCAATTCCGGTAAAAGGTTCATCCAGCAAGATAAATTTAGGATCGGCCGCTAAGGCTCTTGCAATTTCAACACGCCTTCTTTCTCCGCCGGAAAGCAGTACGCTCGGACTTTTTCGTAATTTTGTAAGCCCGAAGTCTTCAAGAAGAGATTCCATTTTTTCTTTTCTTTCAGGTTTTGTCAATTTTTTGTTCATTTCAAGAACAAGGTCGATATTTTCTTCAATCGTAAGTTTTCTGAAAATAGAAGTTTCTTGAGGAAGATAACCGATTCCTGCTCTTGCTCTCATATGTATAGGCATGGATGTTAAATCCTGACCGTCAAGAATGATTTTTCCTTCGTTTGGTCTTACAAGTCCGACAAGCATATAAAAAGTTGTTGTTTTTCCCGCGCCGTTTGGCCCGAGAAGTCCTACAACTTCACCGGGGTTTACTTCAAAAGAAACCTCATTTACGACAGTTCTGTCGTTATATATTTTTTTTAGTCCCTGCGCAATTATTGGCATATTTCACTCGTTTTTCTTTTATTTGACTTTTTGTCATTCTCAGCGACCAAAGGAAGCGTGAGAATCTGTGTAATGTTGTTATTTGGATAGATCCTCACGTTCGCTACGCTCACTGAGGATGACATGCGTGTCTTTTTTTTAGCCCTTTTTCATGTCTTTTAAGCTTTTGACCTGCGTAAATCTTGTTTTTACATTGCCTTCGGCTGTAAAATTCTTGGGGTTCACTGTTATTTCTATTCTGTCGGCTTCAACATGTCTTTCGCCTTCAATAATTTTGGCTCTTCCCGTAAAAATAATTTTATTAGGCTTACTTGACTTACTTTTCTTTGCTGCATCCGCATCGGGAACAAAAGTGGCTTTAGGTCCCGTTGCAATATATTCTTTATAATTTATTTTTACATGTCCACTTGTAATAAGTGTTTGCGTGTTTTTGTCATATTGCTGAAATTCTGATTGTATATCGACCGGTGTGCCGTCATCAAGAATTGTTCTGGAATTTACATTTCCGTAAGCTACCATTTCGTTTGTAACAGGGTTATAAAGCACGTCATTGGCGTTTATTTTGCTTTTTTCCTGATTAACTGTTACAGCGCCAAGAAGTTCGACTTTTTTAAGATTTCCATTGCCGTCTATGCTTATTCTCGCTTTATTAGATATTGTATTTATTTCCTGATAAGTTATTTTTACGTTATTTGTAGCCACTATAATATTTTTGGCTATATCAAATTCTTGAGTATCTGCTGTTATATGGACAATAGGTTTTTTATTTTCGAAAACGGATGATTCTGCATTGCCCTCCGCTTTAATTCTGTTTTTTAATAAAGATAAATTTATTATGTTAGCTTTTACTTCGCTTTGGGAATAGCCGTCTGTTTTAACGGCATGCGCTCCGTTCAGAAAAGTTGCTGTTTCTGTTTTTCCTGTGGCATCGCTCTTTACGAGAACTTTGGGGCTTTTTACGTTTATGTTCTGGTAATCTACATCTACATTGCCTTCAAAAGTTGTTGTTTTTCCGTCAAAAGTCTGTCTGTCTGCTTGAATATTAATATTTTCCGCATAAGTCAGCGCCGACAGGCACGTAAGAGAAATTATCCCTGTAGTAATTAATGTTTTTATTATTGTTTGCTTTTTCATTCTGTTTAAATCATCCTCAAGTTCATTAACATAAAATAAATCTTATCTATACACATAGCTGTTTGAATTTCCGCTAAGTTTTAGGTTGGTAAAATCAGAATTAAACACTGATTTGTCGCTTGTAGTAAGCATCTTGTCATCTTGAGTTATCTTGACATTTCCTTTTGCTGTTATCATATCGGTTTTTCCCGCCCAGCAAATTTCTTTGGCGGTTATAAGCACATTTTTATTATTTGCAGCTTTTGCTCCATTTTTTAAAATAACTTCTTTTTTTGTACTGTTATAAATAGCGAGGGGAGCTTCAACGCTTAGAACTACAACATCATTTTTATAAAAATTGCCTTTTACGTTTTGTAGAGTGGCTGTGTCTACGCCTTTGTCGTAGTTTGCGCTTGAGGCTACTACTTCCCAGAATTTTTTCCCTTCAGTAGTTTCTGTGATAATTATATCTATGATTTTTACTTGTTCGTTGTCAACATTTTTTGTTGCCGAAGGCGTTTCTGGATTTGGTTTGACTTTTTCGCCTGAATCAGAGAAAAATACCCACACGCTTAAAATCGTTAAAACACACAAAATAATTATAGAGGTTAAAGTTTTTTTAGACATTTTTATAGAGCTTTCAAAAGTTTAATTTTTCTTCTATTTAGAATAAATTTTAACAACAACCAGATAAATTTGGTAGTAATTTTTTAATATTACAAAATGTTAAATTGAATTTTAATTGATTTTAATTCCCTAAATCTCACTGATAGTAATAAATATTGGAGTTTGTTAAAGATTTTATAGTAAGTCGGACGGCAACTTTTTTTTTTAGGGTCATTTAAGTAATTAGGTTAAATAATTAAAAAAGAAGGTAAAAATGAAAATATCACCTACTGTAAAACAAGAAATTAGAGATTTTTCCAAGATGCTGCACGAAAACAATATGGTTGTGCAAATAGGAAAAGATAATAAGTCCGTTTTTGTTCATAAAGAACTTGGACCAACTTATAGTGTATCTATTGTGGAACCAACTAATAATAGTAAAATTGTAAAAAGTTGTATTGTTAATCCCTCAGGAAAAGGGACGAATCCAATTGACTCTTTAGTGAATATTATGCGTAATACACCGCGTGAAGGAACTTTTGAGTTTCAAAACCCTCAATCTTGGGATGCTATTGAACCTGTTAAAAAAATTAATTACAAGATTTAGTTAAGTAAATAAAAAATATTAAAGGAATATTAAGTATGATAAATTTAGTACAAAAAAATTATGAAACACCAAATTATGCAAAACAAAAAGCTTCTTTTAGTTCAGCGCATCTTAATGGTTACAGTACTAAAGAATTGCAAAAAGCTTTTGTGTCAGATTTAACCGGAATTGTTCAACCGTCAAAATTAGAGGACACAGCAAATGCTCATTCTAATCTAATAAAATCCGTATTGAAGCCGCTAATAAAGAGATTTAGAAATAGTGATAGTCATAATTTAACCCTTACTCTTGCTAAGCCGGAAGGTTCAAATCAACATAATTTAACAGCTGTAATTAACAAAGAAGGAGGAGCAAAGCAAGTACATATAGCTTCTCTTGGTAAAGTTAATCAACTTTCAGATCTTTTACATTCACTCAGGACTTTTTTACCGGCACCAAAAAATTAAATAAAAATATTTGTAATTTTATAAAGGAAAGAAAAAATGAGAATACAAAGTCCAAATATTGCTTTTGGAGAGAAGAGTCAATTTAGAGAAGGTGAAAGTCTTAAATCAGTTCTTGCAGAACGCGCCGAAAATCCAGTAAGAATGGCAAAAGAAGCCCGTAATGATATAGCAGCCATAAGAAAAGTACTTGAAAATACTAAAACCAATCAAAATCCGTGCGCAGGAAAAACATGTCATAATGAAGTTTCTGAAGTTGTCACAAAATTTGGTGCAGCTATCAGACGAATATTTGGCAGAAATAAAGTATAATTTGAATTGAATATAAAAAACAAAAGGGCTTACGCCCTTTTATTTTTTTTGAAAAATCATAATGTATTCGTGTTTAAAGATATTAAAACCGCCGGCTAAAGCTCTATATCTCCAGAGATTACCTGTTCTTCCCTTGCCTATTTCGTTTCCTTCTATATTTTTAACGATAACAGACTTTGTTTTAAAGCCTAATTCGTTCATTTTTTGCATACAAAGGAAGCCCAGCGGAATTAATTCACCTTTTGAATATTTATCACCTATGATTAAAGCCGCATATCTGCCGCTTTCAAGGCAATCATAGCCATTCTTTGCAACACCTTTGAACATCTCAAGAAATTCTTCAGTTGTTTCGCAATTTGAAAGATCTTCTGCTTTGTCACTAAATTTTATAATATCTGCATAAGGAGGATGAAGCACTAAAAATTGCGCTTTTTCTTTTCCGAAAGAATAAAGAGCGTTTTCGATGCCCTGTTTAGCTTCCAGAGAAGTGCTGTCCGCACTTATAACTTCGACAAGATTTTTCCCGCCGTGATTTTTGATAACTTCTTCAACCTGTGAAGCCAGCTCGGGTTTTAATTCTACGCCGATACATCTTCTTCCCATATTTATAGCTTCTATTGCAGAAGTTCCGGATCCTAAAAACAAGTCCAGGACAACATCGTCCGGTTTTGTATATCTGCTATAAAGCTGTTCAGCAATTTGAGGGATATAATTTCCGTGATAGTTAAATTTATGACCGTTTCCTTTTGCTCTTGAGGGAAACATCCAGAGTGTGCCTGTCTCCACATGGTCATAAGCCCTCCAATTGTTTAAGTCAATATCATTGTAAGATTTTGTTTTTCTTACTGTATTTCCGCTAATAACTGTTAAGTCCACAGCGGACTTTTTATTTCTTTGTACTGCCAAAACTTCTCACTCCCGACTAATTTTTTATGTGTATAGACCCAACATAGGAATACTATAGCTAACCGTAGTATAAATTGAATCATTATTATGGAGTATTTTTGTATTTAGTATTTATATTAACTTTTTGCCCTTTTTTTCTTTTAAGTAATATAATTTAATTGAGAAAAGCTAGTAAATTATTAAGTTAATTCTGTCCGGTTGAAGGAGGTTATGTTTTTGTAGGAGCCTCCGCAGAAACGTAGTTTCGAGGACAAGCGACGGAAAAAATTTAACCTCCAAAACTTAGTTAACAAATCACTAGTGTGGGATAAGAATTGAAAGAAAGATTTTGTAATGTCAGATCCATATTTTTCATACAATAGAAAAAAATTCAAAAAACAAAGGCAAACAGAAGGTTTTCAGTACTTTTTTGTAATACTGTGCGCTTCTGTGTTAGCGGCAGGAATGGCGTTATTGCTTTATTTTAACAGTTTGCCGACAATTGCGCAGCTTGCAGAATATGAGCCAACTTTGACTTCACAGATAGTTTCCAGCGATGATGTTGTAATCAAAACTTTTGGGGCTTACAAATCTGAAAAGGTTTCTGTAGAGCAAATGCCTGACAATTTAAAAAAGGCAATAGTAGCTATTGAAGATAAAAATTTCTATAGCCATAGAGGTTTTGACCCTGTAGCTCTTGCAAGATCTACAATGTCAAATATTATGGCGGGAAGAATTGTTCAGGGCGCAAGTACAATAACCCAACAGCTTGCAAGAATTCTCTTTCTTTCTCAGGAAAAGACTTTTGACAGAAAGTTTAAAGAATTAATCATAGCTTATCGTTTAGAAAAAACTATTCCAAAAGATCAGATACTTGAAATGTATCTGAACAATGTTTATCTCGGAGAAGGCGCTTATGGCGTTGAAGCTGCGGCGGAAATTTATTTTAATAAAAAAGTTGAAGAGCTTAATCTCTCTGAAAGCGCTTTAATTGCAGGGCTTCCTCAAGCGCCTTCAGTTTATTCTCCCTATCAAAATATGAATCTTGCTTTAAAAAGAAGATCAAAAGTATTAAAAAGAATGGTTGAAGAAGGATTTATCACTGCAGAACAAGCCGGTGAAGCAAATAGCGCAAAAGTAGTGCTTAGTGAAGAAGCACGGCGTACGGCGCTTAAAAAAGCTCCATATTTTAATGATTTTGTTATAAGAGAATTAAAAGAAAAAGCGGGTTTGACGGAAGATGAAATAATTCAGGGCGGTTTTAAAATCTATACAACACTGAATTATGATATGCAAAAAGCTGCTGAAAAAAGCTTAAGAAGCGGTATGAGAGAATGGGGATTAAGTAAGCCTTATAATCAGGCAGCTTTAATTTCTTATGATACGACATCAGGACAAATTTTGGCGTATATTGGAGGAAAAGACTATTCGGAAACACAATTTGACAGGGTTTCTCAGGCAGTAAGGCAGCCAGGGTCTTCTTTTAAGGTTTTTGTATATGCAACTGCAATGGAAAAAGGATTGACTCCTTTTACAAAATATCCTGACAAGCCTATAAAAATAGGAAATTGGTCTCCTGGAAATTACGGCGGCAAATATAGAGGTGAAATTCCTTTATACAAAGCGCTTGCTTATTCTTCAAATTCTATCGCGGTAAAGCTGATCCAGGATGTGGGTGTGGAAGATGTCATAAGAATGGCGAGCAGGCTGGGAATAACGACTCCTATAGCTCATGACCCAACAATTGCTTTAGGATCAAGTGCTGTTAAGCTTATAGATATGGCTACGGCTTATGGTGTATTTGCCAATGGCGGTGTAAAGGTTGAGCCGTATGCAGTGGAAAGAGTTGAAACAATTACAGGAAACATTGTATATCAGGCAAATAACAATTATAAAAGAATTATTGACGTAAAAACCGTGGCTTATATGGTTGAGATGCTTAAACAAGTGGTTAAACAGGGTACAGGCAGGGCTTCAGCCATCGGGCGACCTTCTGCGGGCAAGACAGGTACTACTGACAGCTATAGAGATGCATGGTTTATGGGCTTTACTCCTGATATAGTTACCGGTGTGTGGGTTGGAAATGATAATAATACAACCAATGGAAAACTTACCGGCGGTACTGTTCCAGCGGTTATTTGGCGTAATTATATGAAAACAGTAACAAAAGATAAGCCTGTGATGGATTTTATGTATCCTGAAATACTTGTTGATAAAATCAAGGATAATTCTACCGGCGAAATTGTGAAAGAAACCATTGGAAACCCTGACGCAACGCAGGGTGAACAGAATGTCAAATTTAATAAATCAAACGTGGATCTTGATAATTTGGATTTTGAAGAAACAAAGCCAAAAACTAATTCTACTCAAACTCAACAGCCCGTAAATTCTTATCAGGATAATTCACCTCCTGTTCCCTCAAGCAATAGTTCTTTAAGAGATTTTAGTCCTGCTCCTGTTCCTATTACGCAGGTTAGAATTAAAAAAACATCAGAACCTCCTTTACCGGGGCAAAAAGCTGTCGGCAGTGCAGGATTTTAGCGGATTGCGAGCAGAGGCTGAAGGTTGGGCTTTGCCCGACCGTAATGCCGTTTATGGCGAGCAACCAAGAATAGGAAATTATGAATATTCAAAATATTGCAATAATTGGGGGCGGTCCGGCAGGTTTTATGGCTGCTGTTGCTGCGGCTGAAAATTCTTCCGGTAAAATCAATATTAATATTCTGGAAAAAAATATTCCTCTGAAAACCATTCTCTATACAGGAAATGGTAGATGTAATCTCTCAAATAAAATATATGATTACAAAGAACTTGCTTCTAACTATCCTAGAGGCGAAAAATTTTTGTATTCAGCTTTCAGCAGGTTTGGAGTGAAAGAAACTCTTGACTGGTTTTACCGGCATGGGGTGGAAACTTACGTTCAGGAAGATAATAGGGTTTTTCCGACAACTGATAAAGCTTCTACTGTGAGAGATATGTTCATTGAAAAGGCTGAAAATCTTTCGATAAACATTCTTTCGCATACTTCGACTAAAAAAATATTTAAAAAAGAAGACAAATTTATTGTTCAGATGGAAAATTTTACTAAAGAATATGACAAAGTAATAATCGCAACAGGGGGAAGCTCAAGGGATTTGCAAAACAGCGGATATGAATTGGCTAAAAGTTTTGGACATACTGTAAAGGAGCTAAAACCATCGCTTACGGCTTTGAGAATAAAAGAAAATTTCGCTGAAATTGCAGGAGTTTCTGTTAAAAATGCCGAAGTTTCAACTTTTTTTAATGAATTTTGGATTGCTTCGTCGCAGGCTCCTCGCAATGACGGAAGGTTAATTACAAAGTTCAAAGGTGATTTTGTTTTTACTCACAAAGGCGTTTCAGGACCTGTAATTTTTAAGACTTCCGCGTATTGTGCTTATCTCGATTATTCAAAAAACAATCCTTTATTGCTAAAAATAAATTTTTTACCTGAAATAGATAGAGAATTTCTTGAAAAAGAGCTTCTTGAAGAATTTAATTCTAATCCGCATAAGAGTTTAGGCAATATTTTAAAAAAATACCTTCCTAAGTCTTTAATTGATGCACTTTTGGAAGAATCAAGCCTTGATACTGATAAAAAAGCCAGTCAGATTACCAAAGAAGACAGGAAAAAAATCCTCAAAATCCTCACAGAAACCGAATTGACTGTAGTTTCTCCCGAGACGGAAGGTGAAATCGTCACCGCAGGCGGCATTAGTCTTAAAGAAATTAATCCTAAGACTATGGAATCAAAGCTTGTAAGCGGGCTTTATTTCTGTGGGGAAGTTATGGACATAGACGGGCTTACCGGAGGTTTTAACCTTCAGGCGTGCTGGTCTACGGCTTATATTGCAGGGATGAGTATTTAAAGGTATTTTTTGTTTATATGGGGCTATGCTCTCAACTCATGTTTATTTTCTATTCTTTTTAGCGTACAAGAAAGAAAATGAACATGCGAAAATAAAAAGACTTTTGACAATTTTTTTTGAATAAACAAATTATAAGGGTTTAAATTCCATTTTCTTTGTTGTAAATTAAAGTGAATTAGTAATGTAAAAATACACTATGCGATTAGACAAATACTTAAAAGTCTCCAGATTAATAAAAAGAAGAACAGTTGCAAACGAAGTAACTTCGGCAGGGCGGGTTTTTATCAATGACAAATCAGCAAAACCTTCCACAGAAGTCAAAGAAGGAGATGTTTTAAGGCTAGAGTATTTTAACAAAACACTAATCGCCAAAATTTTGAGAGTTCCGACAGGGAATGTATCTATCCAGGAATCAAAAGAATTGTACGAGATAACAGACGAGATAAGCAAGACTCAGGAAAAAGAATAGGAGAAACAAATGGGAACATTTATTGAGCACATTCAAGCAAGACAAATCCTCGATTCAAGAGGCAATCCGACCGTAGAAGTTGATGTTGAACTTTCAAGCGGTGTTATAGGCAGAGCGGCAGTACCTTCAGGCGCAAGCACAGGTATGTGGGAAGCTGTTGAATTAAGAGATGAAGACAGTTCAAGATACTGCGGCAAAGGTGTTCTTCAAGCAGTTGACAACGTAAACGACGTTATTGCAAAAGAACTCATCGATATGGATGCAAGCAAACAGTACGATATCGACAGAACAATGATCGAGCTTGACGGTACGGATAACAAAGGCAAGTTAGGCGCTAACGCTATTTTAGGCGTAAGTTTAGCCTGTGCTAAAGCTTCTGCTATAGCATACGAAATGCCTTTATACAGATATGTAGGCGGAATCAACGCTACAACTCTTCCTGTTCCTCTAATGAACATCATCAACGGCGGCGCACACGCTGACAACAACGTTGATATTCAGGAATTCATGATTGCGCCTGTTGGAGCTTGCTGCTTCCAGGATGCTTTAAGAATGGGCGCTGAAACCTTCCACGCTCTTAAATCAGTATTAAAAGGCAAAGGATATGTAACTTCTGTAGGCGATGAAGGCGGATTCGCTCCTAACCTTTCTTCCAACGAAGAAGCTATTGACGTAATTCTTACAGCTATCGAAAAAGCCGGTTATTCAACCAACGATATCAAAATTGCTCTTGACGTTGCAAGTTCTGAATTCTACAAAGACGGCAAATATGTTCTTGAAGGCGAAGGCAAAACATTCTCAAAAGATGAAATGGTCAGCTTCTTGAAAGACCTTTCCAATAAATATCCAATCATCTCAATCGAAGACGGAATGAGCGAAAACGATTGGGACGGCTGGAAAGCTCTTACCGATGAAATCGGCGACAGAGTTCAGCTTGTTGGTGACGATTTATTCGTTACAAACACCAAAAAACTTGCTGAAGGCATCGTTAAAGGAGTTGGAAACAGCATCCTCGTTAAAGTTAACCAAATTGGAACACTTAGCGAAACTTTAGCAGCTGTTAATCTTGCTCATAAAGGCGGATATACTGCTGTTATGAGTCACAGATCAGGCGAAACAGAAGATTCAACCATTGCTGATCTTGCTGTTGCATTAAATTGCGGACAAATCAAAACAGGCTCCGCTTCCAGAAGTGACAGAATCGCCAAGTACAACCAGCTTATCAGAATTGAACAAGAGCTTGGATGTGCTGCAAGATACCCTGGAATGAAAGCTTTCGGCATACTCAAAAACGCTTATTCAGCACAGGAACTATGCGTATAAAAACACTTGTCATTCTGAGCCTGCCTTGCAGGCGTGAGAATCTATAAGTATAACTACAAAAAGAGTTGACTGAAAAGTCAGCTCTTTTTAGTTTATAATTTTATGTGACAGGAAAATAAGAGTTCAAATGAAAACTGGATTTAAAAAAACATTATTTATCTTTTTACTCGGGTTTGTTGCATCTACACAGTTTTTGCAGTTTTCTCAGGCAAAAACAGAAACAAACTCTAATATAAGTGACATAACCAACAAATTAAGTTTTGGTGACCTTGTAACGCTTTCAAAATCCGAAGTTTATTATGGAAATTTAAGGTCGAGGCTTAATTATGTACTTTACAATCCTATAATTGATAATTCAGGGAAAAATAATATTTTAATCAATAATGAGAAGCAAATAGGAGATTTTATAAGAGTTGCTGAGTGGAATATTGGAAGGGGATTGCATATTGATTATATAAAATTATTATTTACTTCTCCTGATGAGATTATGAAGAAAATTTCCGATCAAAAAGTCGACAAAAAAAAGGTTAAACAACAAATAGAAATCTTAAAAAAAGCCAATATTATAGTTTTGAACGAAGTCGATATAGGAATGCCCCGAACCGGTTATAAAAATATTGCGGGAGAACTTGCCAAAACTCTCGGATATAACTACGCTTTCGGAGTGGAGTTTGTGGAAGTTGATCCTGCCCATTTAGGTTTGGAAGATAACGAGTACTCGGAAGAAAGGATATTATTTCCTAATAAAAAATATGTTGTAGACAAAAAAAAATACAAAGGTCTGCATGGAAATGCTATTTTAAGTCAATTTCCTTTGAAAAATGTACGAATTAGAAGATTGCCTAACTATTACGACTGGTTTGGTTCTGAAAAAATGAAAGTCACTGAAATAGAATATATAAGAAGAGAAGCAGCGGAAAAAATATTTAAAGAAGATGTAATTAGGGAGATAAGACAGGGAAGTAGGATTGCGCTTCTTGCAGATGTTGAAATACCCGGTTTAAAACAGCCTGTAACTATAATCGCGGCTCATCTTGAAAACAGAGTAATACCTAAATACAGGTATGAACAAATAAAAATCCTTCTGGATGAAATAAAAAATATTGATAATCCTGTAATAATGGCAGGTGATTTTAATACAACTTCCTCTGATGGCAGCCCTACTTCAATAAAAAGAGAACTTCACAAAAGACTTGAAGATCCTCAATTTATTGCAAAACAAATTCTTTATTATGCAGTTCCTTATTCTTTTGCTGTTTCTACGGCAGATGCTGTTTCAACAGCTTTAAGAGTATACAAAAATCCTGCAGTCGCAAATATTCCTGTAATTTCTCCGAATAAAGAACGAAAATTATTTTTGGCTCTTCAAAATTTTAAATTTACCGATGGAGGAAAGTTTGATTTTAGCGGGAATAAATACAAATCTTCAAATGGACGAAATCACCTGTTGGCAAATTCAAACCAGCGTGATTTAAGAGGATTTACGCCTACTTTTATTTTTCAAAGACCATTTTTTATAGGCAAATATAAACTTGACTGGATATTCGTAAAACCTTCTGTTAAAGACTCGAAATCTGATAAAATTGTTGAGCTTGAGCCTTTTTACGGCAGGACTTTGCTGGAAATGAATTATGCTTTTGATAAACCTCTTTCCGATCATTCCCCAATAACTGTTGATTTGCCTTTAAACCCGCCTTCTGCGACTGAATTAAAAGCAAAAAAATTATAAAATGATATGTTAATTTTCTTTTAATATTAATTAATTTAATAGCAATAAAAAGAATCTTGCCGTTTTAATAATTATGTAAGTTAATTTAAAACTTACATAATTATTATTTGGAAGCATAATGTATATAACCACTAATCCCGTAAATCAAGAATTATTCAAAAATTTTGAAGCAGCGAGAGTCTGGTCCAATAATAATGCTGTGTCTAAAGATGTTGCAGATATTTCTTCAACAAAAACAGAAGTTAAAAAAGAAAAACTCAATTTGCCTGTATTATGCACCACAGCGTTGGGTACGCTGGCTTCATTGTTATTTATCAGAAAATATAAAGGCATGTCTATTAAAAATGACTTAATGAAATTAAGCA
>Ga0209417_1004506_pt1 | contig 16573 bp, 16 predicted proteins | sample RifGroF2_FD_184002 | JGI IMG/M metagenome (GOLD analysis project Ga0209417, IMG submission 184002) | Groundwater microbial communities from Rifle, Colorado, USA - Groundwater F2 (SPAdes) (version 2) | ecosystem: Environmental > Aquatic > Deep subsurface > Groundwater | place: Rifle, Colorado... | reverse complement strand
GCAACCCCAAAAAGAAAAAATGTTCCTTGCTTTTTGTTTTCGCGGGGGTGGTTTTTTCTAAAATGGAAAGGACATTTTTCTTTTTGGGGTTCTGCCCTCCAAGTATTCGGGCAGTGTGGCGGGGCTAATGCGGACTCGGACGGCAGGGCGGGAGAGATCAGGTGTATAGAGCGGAGTGCGAAGAAAGCAAACCTGGTGTGCAAGGCGGAAGATTGGCGCTGGTCAAGCACGTGGTGCCGATTTTCTTCGATCCGTATGACAGATGTATACACAGGACTTCCTCAATCTGAGGTTTAATCAAAAAGATTTGTCGTATCTATGATAACGTCAGCATTTCCTATTGTAGGTTCAATATGTCTTCTATATGATGGAATCTGTGCTTCAAGGAAGTATTTATTTGCCAAATAATCACCATGCCCTCTTTCCACGGAATCTCTCCTCGCAACCCTTTGGGATTTTTTCTCTTCAGCACTATAAACAAAAATGTTTAAATCAGCAATTCCATCGAGCTCGTCCTTTAATGCAAATATTCCCTCGACGAAAAGTATACCTTCCTTTACAGGCCCCACCTCCTCTCTATTTTTGATAATATTTCCATCTGTATGATTGTAAATATTTTTTATTATTGGTTTACCTTCTTTCAATTCATTTATATTTTTTTTTAGTGACTCAAAATCAGTTAAAGATGGGGCGTTGCCTATTTCATATACTAGTAGATCTTCATCACTCATTGTTCCTCTTTCTCTCAGCGTGTCAACCTTCTCTTTTCTTTCTTTTCTGGAGAGTTTGAGGTAGTCATCCATCGCGAGCACTATGATATGTATTCTATCTCGAAGTAATTTCTTGAATTCATTTACTAGATAGGTTTTTGCGGTTGCTTCTGCTCCACCAACCGCTATTACAAAAATACCACTTGCTGATTTTTCTTTGAAATGATCATATTTTTCACAGAAATTTATAATCAAGTTTTGAATATCATTCGGGGAGTCGTGTCTTAACATCAAATACTCTACATTTGATTTGAGTTCTATATTTGCTGGTGATTTTATATTTCCTGGTGATTCGAACATGGTAGTAGATTATTTGTTTAATTTTACCATAACTTCATTTAAAAGAATCACACCCTGTAGATAAATGGCCTTTGCTTTAGCCACATCCTTAATATGGAAAGGCATCATGCTGCAAAAATGACAAGCTTGAGCAAAGAGAGATTTGAGTTCCCAATCAGGCTCTTGTTCCAGTAATTTAAATTTCTTATTTTCCAGAATATTCTTAAAATTCTTTTTGATATAATTGTAATTTTGATTAGTCTCAATGTCTAACGTTATATCTATTAAAGTATCACTTTTTTCTTTCAGTTCAAATCTATTGAGATATATGGTGTCATATAAACCATAAAATGAATGATATAGCTTCCCAATATCATATGTGAAATTTGATGCTTCGTGTGCACCTGGATCTATTAATTTGAATCTAAGATCTTCCTTTTCCTTCGAATACAGGATATTTCCAAAATGCAGATCCCCGTGTGTTAGATTTGACGTTCTCAGCTTCAATTTCTCTAATATCCTTTTATCTTTTTTTATTTTTTTAATAATCGGGGCGACATTTTCATACTCAACACCATTTATTTTCAGCTTTTCTGCCTCTATTAGCTTTTTAAATTGTGGGCAATGAAGCATTGTTTCCTCTAATCTATTTTCGACTCTGTCTAGATGGTAGTGCTTGAGTTGGTCTTTTATCTCACCTCTACCCTTTTTCGTATAAATATTATTAAATACAAGGTCTAGGAGCTCACTCAATATACTATCTATCTTATTTTTGCTAATTATTTTATTACTCAAAAGTATATTAAGTGGTGTATATTTTTTATAGAAAGGAGTGATATAAAAGGGGGTATTGAAATCTAAATTATAATATACTAGCTCCGGAAATAGCTTTAATGTATCTTTGTCTAGGTTTAATATCCAAGAGATTTCCCTTGCAAGTTTATCTTTATTACGAGATGTGTCGAATTTAATGATATAACTATTGTTATCTTTCTCACCCCTTTTTTCATGGTTTGTTGATATTTGCTTCTCAAAAAGCCGTACATTTGCGAGTGACCCCCCACTATTTACAAATGATTTAATTTTCCACTCACTGACAATAGAAATCCTTTTATTTCCGGTTTTAATCAGAATTTCACCTGCATTCGGATATATTGCTGATTCTAGCAACGCATTGATGATATCTGCATTGTTTTTAACAATCAGATCGATTAGCTCGGAACTTATAAGTTCTCTACCTGGCCTTGATTGATTTAATTTTAGTTTCATTTATAGCCTTTTCTAGGTGAAAAAGGAAATTATCTATATCTTTTTTGTTGATATTACCAATATTTGCAATATGTATAGCTCTATTATCTAAGTGCCCTTTTCCTGCATATATAATAAATCCACTCTCCCTTAGTTTTTTGTGCAAAGGTTCGTAGCTAATATTTTCAGGAAGCATCGCATAAACAACCATTCTTGAGTGGTATTTTTCTGGAAGAAAAAAAATGAGTCCCATTTTTTTTAAGCCTTTTCTCAAATAATTTGCATTTTTTTCGTATCGTCGCAATCTACCTTTAATGCTCTCCTCAAGTATATTGTCAAGAGATTGGTTTAGAGCAAAAAAAAGGGGTACTGCTGGTGTATAGGGTGTTTGGTTTAGCTCTTCTTCATACCGATAATGTTTGAGAAGATCTAGATAGTAACACCTCGGCTTTATGTCTGAGATGGCTTTGATCGCTGATTTCCTCGCGCAGACGATTCCCAGAACAGGCATTGATTGAAGCGCTTTTGCGCTTGAGCCGATTGCAAAATCAATATTGTATTTTACTACATCCAGAGGCTCACCTCCGACAGCGCTTATGCAGTCAACAATGAAAAATTTATTATATCTTTTTGCCAATTTGCCGATTTCTTTAACTGGATTTAGTATTGCGATACTTGTTTCGTGGTATGTCATTACTACAGTTTCGATGTCTGAATCATTTTTTAGAATTTTGTCTATGTCATCCAATTGGACAGGCTCCCCCCACTGATATTTCAAGTGCTTGTATTTGATGTGATGTATATCTGCTATTTCTGCAAATCTTTCTCCAAATTCTCCATTGCTGACAATTAGAGCTTTTTTTCCTTCATGCACATTGGCGGCCATGACGGCCTCCATCGCACTGGTACCGCTTCCTGTAAAAATCAGGACAGAATATTCCTCTTTATTTGCTTTAAAGACTATCAATAATTTTTCTCTAATACCCTTCAAAAGTTCTACAAATTCTAGTTCACGATGACCAATATCTGGTGAATTGTAAATTGACTCCCTGATATTATCATCGAGATTTACTGGACCTGAAATGAAAAGTTTGTGACCGCTTTTTTTCATTTCATTTATTGATGTCATTAGCAATTTACTTTATCAATAATTCCCTTTTTAATAACTAGAACCTTTACATCTGCATCTTTCGCAATAATTTGATGTCTTTCTTTTGTATCTAGGATGAGGATATCATAAGGATGCATATCATAATCTTTCCCATTAACCCTTGATATACCTTTTGTCAAAAAGAAAATAAATTCGTTAACTTTTTCGTGGTAATGTTCTTGTTCAACAACTCCACTCGGTATTGTTACTGGTATTATGACGAGATTGTCACCCTCTCTTGTGATAGGTTCATCGAAATACCTATAGATAAATCTACCATCCTTGCTTTTTTCGGCTCCAACTTCGTTGAATTTTAGTATTTTCATTTTTATGTAAACCTCTACTCACTAGCCACTGATCATTATTTATGATATCACAAATACAGAAAGAACACAACGATGGGTATAGGCTGTTCCCTTTTTCAATTGATTTCTTCGCGTTTTAACTATATACTGTCTCTATGTGTGGAATTCTCGGGATTATTTCTAAAAAACCTGTCACCAGCGAACTCTATGAGGGTTTGATTAATTTGCAGCATCGCGGCCAAGATGCCGCAGGAATTGTTACCTTTAATGGTAGATTTAATATCGCTCGCGGCAAAGGTTTTGTCCGAGAGGCTTTTGACAAAGAATCGCTTGCGAATCTTCACGGTACGATTGGAATCGCGCACACGCGGTACGCAACTACCGGTTCGGCTTTTAATCTTGGCAATGCCCAGCCGTTTCTTGTTAATTCTCCCTATGGCATCGCGCTTATCCATAATGGAAATCTTACTAATTATCAACAACTTCGCCGCGAACTGCAAGAAAACGAACATTTCCACTGCAATTCTGATTCAGATACAGAAGCTTTATTGGGCATATTGGCAACGGAATTGCGCAAAGCCTCGGGACATCCTGACTTCTTTACTGCATTAAGCGCCGCAGTAAAAAATGTATTTAAACGGGTTAACGGAGCTTATTCGGTCGTAGGCATCATCGCTGGCAAGGGTTTGTTTGCTTTTCGCGATCCCCATGGAATCCGGCCGCTTGTTTACGGGGTCCGTCAGAATATTGACGGACAAAAGGAATATATTTTCTCTTCTGAAAATACGATGTACACGTTGCTTGGATTTTCTCTCGTCGGCGATGTCGGCCCCGGTGAAGTGATGTTTGTTGATATGGACGGGAAGCTGCACTCGAAAAAACTTGCTAGCGCTGAATTTACTCCCGACGCGTTTGAATATATTTATTTCGCCCGGGCCGATGCGCTCATCAATCAGGTAAGCGTATATCGTGCTAGGTTGCGAATGGGGCAAAATATGGCGAAGAACTGGAAAAAGCTTCATCCCGATATAACACCCGACCTAGTAGTACCGGTTCCATTCACCTCTAATCCGATTGCGCTTGCATTTGCGCACGAAATTGGCGTCCGCTATTCTGAGGCGATTTATAAAAATGCGTTCATAGGACGTACTTTTATCATGCCGGGTTCGGAAACGCGTCAGAACGCGGTTCGGAGGAAGCTATCGCCGCAAATTACAGAATTAGCTGGAAAAGATGTCGTGATTGTTGATGACTCCATCGTCCGTGGTACGACCAGCCACGAAGTAATACGAATGGTACGGGAGGCCGGCGCGAAAAAAGTGTATTTTCTTTCCATGTGTCCGCCGCTTCTATACCCAGATTTTTACGGTATTGATATTCCAACCAGAGAAGAACTGATTTCGGCGCGTTTGTCAGACGAGGAAGTCTGCAAATTTATCGGTGCTGACATTTTGATGTTTCAAACCGTCGAAGATCTTTCGGAGGCTATCATGCGCCGCGGCGAACATCATATCAGCCGTCTTTCCATGCCGTATTTTAACGGCGAATATATTACTGGCGATGTGGATGAACAGTTTATGGAGACAATTCGCCAAGTACGATCGCGAGAGCGCGTCGAAGATCAAGTCCGGAAATAAATTTGCTAAATGGGCTTACTAAATGGAACTAAATGGGGTCAGCCACCATTCTTTTTTGCCCTGCCATCCGAGTCCGCATTGAAGCCCCGCCACACTGCCCGAATACTTGGAGGGCAGAACCCCAAAAAGAAAAATGTCCTTTCCATTTTAGAAAAAACCACCCCCGCGAAAACAAAAAGCAAGGAACATTTTTTCTTTTTGGGGTTGCCGAGTGGAGCGAGGTGGTGGTGGGGCTTTCGTGGAGCGTACAATTTAATTTAGAGCTACCACGCGCTCCGCGCGTGCGACATCATTTGTTTTGAAAATAGGTTCTAACTTGGTATAGTAAAGACACCATTGGGGAACTAAACCGGAGAGTGAGCTCTCATGCGTATCGGGCTTTTGATTTTGCCTTTCTTGGTTTCAATAATGAGTTCTACTCCTTTGACTGAAACAATGACGGTGTCCCCCTTCCTTACGCCATTGCTGATAATGTAGGACGCCACGGGATTCAAAATTTTGTTTTGAATCAGGCGGTTCAGCGGTCGCGCGCCGTAATGCGGATTATAACCTTCTTTTGCCAAATAAGACAAAGATTCATCCGAAATTTCAAAATTTATTCCCTTAGAGGAAAGACGGTCTTTAACTACGTTAATTCTCAAACTAACTATTTCCTTGATTGCAGACTCCGACAAAACATCAAAGACAATAATTTCGTCAAGGCGATTGATAAACTCCGGACGGAAATTGTCTTTAAGCGCTTCCAGAACTTTCTCCTTCATATTGCCATAGTCTTCTCTGGTGCCATTATTGGAAAAACCGACTGACTCCATTTTCTCCACAAATTGCGAACCTATATTGCTGGTAAGAATAATTATTGTGTTTTTAAAATTAACCACTCTGCCTTTGCCGTCAGTTAATCTCCCTTCATCAATCACTTGTAAAAGCATATTAAAAATTTCCGGATGAGCTTTTTCAATCTCATCAAAAAGTATTACCGAATACGGTCTGTGTCTGACAGCTTCAGTCAACTGACCCGCTTCGTCGTAACCGACATACCCAGGAGGAGAACCGATGAGTTTGGACATTGAATGTCTTTCCATATATTCGGACATATCTACGCGAATAATAGCGCGGTCATCGTTAAACATAAAAGCTCCGAGGGCTTTGGTAAGCTCGGTCTTGCCGACTCCTGTCGGACCTAGGAATATGAACGAACCGATAGGCCTGTTGGGGTCGCCTATGCCGGCGCGAGAACGTCTTATAACGTCAGCTACTCGCTTTATCGCTTCCTCCTGCCCGACTACTCGCCTCTTTAATTCTATTTCCATTTTTTCAAGCTTGGCGCGCTCTTCCTCGAGCATTTTAGTAAGTGGTATCCCCGTCCAGCGAGCCACAACCTCGGCTATGTCTTCGGAAGTAATTTCCTCCTTTAAAATTCTGCGTGATTTTTGAAGTTTCTTCAGTCTCCCAAGTTTTATTTCTAGCTCTTTTTTCAATGCCGGTATTTTCCCGTAGCGTATCTCCGCCGCCCGAGAAAGGTCAGACTTCATCTCGGCATCTTCGGCTTCGAGGCGAATGGATTCAAGGTCTTTTTTTATAACGCGAATCTCTAGCACAATCGACTTTTCGTTATTCCACTTCAATTCCAGCTCTTTTGTCTTTTCGGTTAGATTGCCAATTTCTTTATCTATTTCTTTTATTCTATTTTTTATTTCACCACTTTTCTCTTTTGCCTTTTCTTTAGCTTCTTTTGATTTTTCTTCGGTTAATATATTTAATTCTTTTTTCAAAGCCTGTTTTTCTATCTCTAAGCGCATTATTTTCCGGTGCGCATCTTCCAAAATTGGAGGCTTATTTTCAAGCATTATTTTTAAGGACGACGAGGCCTCGTCTATCAAGTCCACAGCTTTATCTGGAAGAAACCTATTAGTTATGTAGCGGGCTGAAAGGTTTACCGCCGAAACTATAGCATCGTCAGTAATGCGCACGCCGTGAAAAAGTTCGTATTTTTCTTTAAGACCGCGAAGTATGGCAACGGCATCCTCAATGGAAGGCTCATCAATATACACCGGCTGAAAACGACGGGCCAGCGCCGGATCTTTTTCAATATGTTTTTGATATTCCCGCAGAGTCGTTGCGCCTATAGCCCGCAGTTCTCCGCGGGAGAGCGCCGGCTTTAACATGTTCGACGCATCCATAGTTCCCTCGGCACCTCCAGCGCCGACAATAGTATGAATTTCATCAATAAAAAGAATTATTTTCGTATCGGAGCGTTCAATTTCTTTCATTATACCTTTCAATCTTTCCTCAAATTCGCCACGATATTTTGTCCCTGCGACCAAAAGCCCCAAGTCGAGAGAGACCAACTCCTTGTCTTTCAGAGATTCCGGTACGTTATTTTTTACAATCAGTTGCGCAAGACCTTCGACTACCGCTGTTTTCCCAGTACCAGCCTCGCCTATTAAAATCGGATTATTCTTAGTTCGTCTTGAGAGTATCTGCATGATTCGTGTTATTTCATTGTCTCGGCCGATAACCGGATCCAATTTGTCCTCTTTGGCTAATTTGGTTAAATTACGAGTGTATTTTAAAAGTAGTTTGAATTTCTTAGGTTCACTAACGTCGGTTATATTCTGGCTACGTAATTCCTGCAAAACTTTCAAGACTGTGTCTTTGTGAATTCGAAAGCGCGCCAAGGTCTCACGTGCTTCGCTGGTAACTTCCAGTAAGCCCAAAAAGAGATGTTCTGTGGAAACAAAATCATCTTTCATGTATTCCGCTAATTTGGCGGATTGTTCTATAACTTGCGCCAAGTCCGGATTAAGGTAAATCTGGTATGAAGGCGAAATAGTGCTATGCGATTCGGGCAACTCAATGGCATCTATCACCGAGTCAGTCAGAAGCATAGTGTCAATTTCCAATTTATCTAAAATGGAGTTAACCATGGACTCTTCTTGTAAAAGAAGGGCTGCCAATAAATGCAGTGAAGAAACATGGTTAACCCCACGCTCAATAGCGAGCTCGTGGGCTTTTTTTATGGCATCCTTGGATTTAGTTGTAAATTTGTTTAAAGGTGGCATGTATTAATTTTGTTTTATAATTATAAATTTTCAAAAAATTTATTGTGTTTTTGGTGTTTCTGTTTTAGGTAAGAGAGCCAAGGCGTCGGTAATATTCTTTATGGAAGCAAAAGAGGTCTGGTCGCTAAAAAGCGCAATCCCTAAAGCTTCGCCATCTAAATTAAGAACCAATCCCCCTGCATTTGATTTTGTAATATTTAGATTGATGTTTTTATTTTCAAAAATCAAGGAAGATATAGCACTGCCTAAAACTAAAACTTTTTGACCTATTTTCATTTTATCTAAATCACCGAAAACTGGAACAGTAAAAGAAAGTTTATTTTTTTCATCCAGTGGAGCTCCTATTTTTAGAAAAGAAAACAGAGCTTTGTCCAAAAATACAAAATCTGCTTTAAATTTTCCGCTACTATTTTTTACATAATAAATTCCTTTGTCCGGCACTAACGTTCCGTCAACCACTACCACTCCGTCCATGGAGACTGCATAGCCTCTGCCCGCGGAAACTTCGGTAACTTTTCCTTCGAGGTCAGTGGCTTCTTTGCTTACCGTAAATACGGACGACTGATTTTTAGCAATAGCATCCACTACCAAATCTTCTTCTTTGACCACCACTGTTTGAGTGACTGTTTTGCCTTCTACTTGCTGAATTTTTTCAACTGTTTGCTTAATAATGCGGTTTACCGGAACAGTAAAAGACGCCGGCGCTTGCTGCATCAAGGTTACTGTGGTTATGCCTGTCGCAATAGAGGTAATAAAAGAGAGAAGCACTGCGAGCAGTATCAGCTGTGATTTATTTAAATCTTTAATATCCATGCTTAAATTGTACCACCCCTGTCAAGTTTTGCAAAATTTTATTCTTACGCTGCTTTTTTATTTCTTTGTTCTTCCTCGTAACGAACTGCTTCGGAAAGTTCCCTGCTACGCTCTCTAAGCTTTTGTTCGGCCTCTTTCAGTATTTTTGTCCAATATTCTATATCTCTTCGTAATTCAAGTACTGTTTTCATATAAATTTAATTAAGATAATAATACATTAATGATACCATTTTTTTAGTTTTGTAAAAATTTCAGATAGAGCTTTGACGGTGTAGTCAATATCTGATTTCTTTGTCCATCTGCCCAGTGAAAAACGAACCCCGCCAATCTCGGAATCTACTTCTTTGTTCTCCTTCATGCGTATGGCATTTACCACGTAGGAACCTTCCCCGCTAGCGCTCTTGCAAGCAGACTTGGCGCAAGCCATTATCCCCCGCTCTGAAAGCTCAACTACTAAAAGATCGCTCGGAATATTTGGTATGGTAATATTTATGTTATTTGGCAACCTATTTTTCAAATCGCCATTTATCTCTATGTCAAAGGCCGCCTTTGACAGTTTTGCGAAAAAATAATCACGCAGTTTTGTGACTCGCTTTATTTCTCTTTTTTTAACTTTCTCACTAATCATAAGCGCCCTTCCAAGACCCTCGGCCAGAGCCACATTTTCTGTTCCTGGTCGCAGACCATACTCCTGCTCGCCGCCAAACATAATTTTAGTTACAGGCGTGTATTTTTTAACATACAAGACGCCAACGCCCTTTTCTCCGTAAATTTTAGCGTTATTGAAAGACATCAAATCTACGCCGAGCTCGGCAACATTTATCGGCAAATAACTTATGGCTTGGGTCGCATCAGTATGGAAAAAAACACGAAAAAAACTTTGTTTTTTTGTGTTTTTTTTGTTGTAGTGCCTGATTTCTTTGGCAATTTCTTTTAATGGTTCCACAACGCCAATTTCGTTATTGGCGTACATAACCGAAACAAGAACGGTGTCAGAGCGCAGAGCTGATTTAATTTTTTTAGGGTCAACGATGCCATTTACTTCCACCGGCACATATGTGACTCTCGCTAGCCCAGTATTTTCCAAATGTCGACAAACTTCGAGAACGGACGCATGTTCAATGTTCGTAGTAACAATGTGGGGGTTTTTAAAGTTTTGAACTAAGCCTAAAATGGCCAAATTATTACTCTCAGTAGCTCCAGAGGTAAAAATGATTTCATCATTGCGCGCATTTAAAATCTTGGCGATTGTAGCTCTTGCGCCTTCCAGTTTGACTTTCTCTTTTACTCCCAATTCATGCACTGCTCCTGGATTGGCGGACGCCGGCAACGCGCTTGAAGCATAATCGAGGTAAATTTTCCTTCTTTTTTTCATTGATTTAAGCATTAAACTAGTATATATTGAATTTATATGAATACAAGGCTCGAAATGGCTTTTTTTGTTTTGGTAGGTCTCGCTGTTTTAATCGGCGCTGTTTGGATTTTCGTTACAGAAAAGCGTTTAAAAAGATTTTTCCTAGGTAAAAAAGCGAAAGATTTGGAAGACACTATTAACAAACTCGAAAAAGATATTGAGGAGTTGAATAAAGCAAAAGAAAGCATGCAAAAAGATATTGTCACTATAAATACAAAACTCAAAAAAAGCATTCGTGGGCTTGAGACTATCCGCTTCAATCCTTTTTCTGACCAAGGAAGTAACCAAAGCTTTGCCATTGGACTCTTGGACGAAAAAGGAGACGGTGTTGTATTATCAAGTTTATATGGAAGAGAAAGAATGAGTATATTTGCCAAGCCTATAAAAAATAATAAATCAGAATACGAGCTAACAGCTGAAGAAAAAGAAGTTTTAAATAAAGCAAAAGTTTAAAGATATATGAGCGAAAACAACCAGAAATTAAATAGTACAGTGAGGCCTCCAGTCGTAGTGGTCATGGGTCATATTGACCATGGCAAATCAACACTGCTCGACTATATTCGAAAAACGAATGTTACCGAAAATGAAAAAGGAGGTATAACTCAAAAGATTTCCGCTTATGAAGTTTTGCATAAAGACGAACACGGTAAAGAAAAAAAAATAACATTTTTGGATACTCCCGGACACGAAGCCTTTTCTAAAATGCGCGAGCGTGGAGCGCAAATTGCCGACGTTGCCATTCTTGTCGTTGCGGCAGATGATAGTGTCAAACCTCAAACAACCGAGGCATGGAAAACTATCCTAGAGAGTAAAACCCCTTGCATAGTGGCAATAAATAAAATAGACAAAGCTGGCGCCAATATTGAAAAAACAAAAACAGAATTAGCGGAACATGAAATTTATCTAGAAAATTACGGAGGCAAGATTCCCTATGTGGAAATTTCCGGGAAGACCGGAGAAGGAGTGGATAATTTATTATCTCTCATAGTACTTTTGGCTGAAATGGAAAACTTTACCGGTAGTCCGCAAGAAAATGCATCAGGCTTTGTGCTTGAAGCCAACCTTGACTCTAAGCGCGGCATAGAAGCAACCCTGATTATAAAAGACGGCCATTTAGAAAAAGGTATGACCGTGGCGGCGGAAGACTGCATCTGCTCCACCCGCATTATAGAAAACTTTAAAGGAGTTATGATAAACGAAGCAAATGCTTCTGCTCCAGTACGCATTTTTGGTTTTAATAAAATTCCAAAAGTTGGGGCTGCCTTTAAATCTTTTAAAAATAAAAAAGAAGCCGAAAAATACACGCAGGATTGGGAAGTAAAAAACTTGAATATAAAAGGAAAAGGAGAACATAAAATAGAGGAAAATACGGACAAGAAGATAATTCCAATACTGCTAAAGGCTGATGTCTCTGGAACACTCGAAGCTATTGAAAAAGAAATAGCTAAAATAAAAACCACCGGCGCAGAATTTAAAATTATAAATAAAGGTGTCGGAACAATTTCAGAGTCAGACATCAAGAGTATAGCCAGCAATAAAGATAGCCTAGTCATCGGATTTAACGTAAAAGCTGATAAGAGCGCCACTGAAGTTGCAGAAAATAGGAACATTGTTATTTCTTTTTTTGACATTATTTACAAAATGACCGAGTGGCTCCAAATTGAGATGGAAAAAAGGAGACCAAGAGTGGAAACAATAGAAACCACCGGTCGGGCTAAAATACTCCGGGCTTTCAGCCGTACCAAAGAACGCCAAATAGTGGGAGGGCGGGTAACAGAAGGCAAGTTGATCTTAAATGGCACGGTCAAGATTATGCGCCGAGATTTTGAAATCGGCCGCGGGAAAATTGTGAATCTTGAAAAAGGCAAAGTGAAAACAAGTACGGTGGAAGAAGATGCGGAATTCGGCATGATGATTGAATCAAAAATAGAAATTGTGCAAGGCGACGTAGTGGAGTTGTTTTCCGTAGAGCACAAATAAGTCACATGCCGGAAAGAAATGAAAAAGTGGCGAATTATATCAAAGAGCTCTCTGCTCAGTTTTTGGCAACAGAAGGCAACAATACTTCACTGATTACTGTGACGTCTGCCAATACTTCACCTGACCTAAAGAAGGCCACTGTTTATATAACAGTATTGCCAGTATCTAAAGAAAAAACAGCTTTGGAATTTTGCAAACGTAAAAGACCGGAGTTGCGTGAATTTTTAAAAAAAAATATACCTATAAAAACTATCCCTTTCGTTGATATTGCCATAGACCTCGGAGAAAAAAACCGCCAAAAAATTGACGAACTGCTTAGAAATAGTTGATAGGTTATAGTTTATAGGTTATAGTTTAAAAACGGCCTGGTAGCCAAGATAGCAAGGCATTCCTCTGCAAAAGGAATATACGGCGGCGCACATCCGCCCCAGGCCTCCAGGTTAAATTAAATGCCCGAGTGGCGGAATTGGTATACGCGCACGACTTAAGATCGTGTCCCGTAAGGGATGTGGGTTCGATGCCCACCTCGGGCACAAAACTGAATATTTTTTGCGCCCATAACTCAGCTGGTAGAGTAGCTCCCTCTTAAGGAGAATGTCGTAGGTTCGATCCCTACTGGGCGCACAAAGTTAGAAAAAGAAACCTACGTTTATTTTTCTAACTTTGTGCGAGCCGGAGGCATAATTTTTTCAACAGAAAAAATAGCCGAGGCAGGGTCGTGAAAATTTTCGAGTGGCAACGAGAAAATTATTCCTGACCACAAGAAAAAGCCGGGATGGCGGAATTGGTATACGCGCTAGTCTTAGGAACTAGTGGGGCAACCCTTGGGAGTTCGAGTCTCCCTCCCGGCACCACAAACGAACTAAACGGCTTTTTGGAAGCCAGAAGGTGGGACGCGCGAAGCGCGTCCCACTGATTTCCCCCCATTTTTCCAAACGAATTTGGAGCACCGCCTTCGGCGGTGCGCACTGTTTTTTCGCCAAGAAGCAGGTTCGAGCCAAAGATTTCTTTGGCACAGACCTTTTTCGCAAAAAGGTCTGTATCCCGTGCGATTCCGTTAAGGTTTTGTGCGTCTTTTAGCCACTCAAGCATCGGTTCGAGCCAATCATTTTGCTTGTGTGAAAGAGATGTAATTTCTTCTTCGAACGATTTCTTTTGCAAAATCAATTTTGCTTTTTCAATACGATATATTTCTTTTTCGATATCTTGGTCAAGATAAGTATTAAGAAGTCGTTCTAACTTTTGTGAAATGACAGAGATTTTTGTTTCTCTCTCTTTCACACTAGCACCCACGGATTGGGCGGAGTTTTTGAAATCATTCCGTGCCATTTTCTCCAGCTCCTCCGCCCAATCTCGTGGCAAAGAAACTTTTTGAATTTCGGATGATAACTGGCGATTGAGTTCTTCTTCGCGAATACAAGGTTGAGAACATTTTACATTTTTGTTTTTCTTGGTGCAGTGATAATAAGTGTAATTGTGAACATTGCCATTTTTTTGCTTCTTAACCTTGTATTCGCCAGTTATCATCATTCCACATTCGGTGCAAGAAATTAGTCCGCAAAATGGTTGTGGTTCATTTTTTGATTTTCTCTCTGGCTGACCACGAAGTTTCATAACTTCTTGCACCAAATCAAAAAGTTTCTTCGAAATGATTGGCTCGTGCTTGCCTTCGTGTAATTCTCCAGCGTAGTTAAAAAGTCCAGTATAGAAAGGGTTTGACAAGATAAAAGTCGCACGCGTTTTGTGGATTCTCTTTCCACCTCTCGAAACGATTCCGTTTTTCGCCAAAAAGTTTGAGATGTCTTCTAACCTTTGATTTCCTTTCGCGTATCGTTCAAAAGCCAAGCGGATAATTTTCGCTTTTTTCTTTTCCACCACGATTGTTTTTGTTCTTGAATCGTTGATATACCCCAAAGGAGCTTGGCTTGGAAATATTCCCATTCTAACTTTTTGGCGAAGTCCTCGTTTCGTATTTTCTGAAAGAGAATCCACATAGTATTTGCTTTGGACAAATGCCATAGATAAACTAAATTTCCCTTGCGGAGTATTCTCAAACCAGTGCGAGGGAAATTTCATGCTCGCAAGTTTTCCGGTGTCGAGGAAATAAATAATCTGTCCGCCGTCCACCGAATTGCGAGCGAGGCGATCGGGGTGCCAAGAAACGATACCATTTGCCTCGCCTCGTTCAATGCGTTTCAACATTTGCCCGAAAATAGGTCTGCCAGGAATTTTAGCAGATTGTTTTTCTATAAATTCCTCAACAACATCTAAATTTTGCTCTCGGGCAAATGAGCGCAATTCGGTGAGTTGAGCGTCAATACTCAAAACTTGCTTGTCCTCGACATCGGTACTCTTGCGAGCATACAAAAAGAATTTTTCGTTCATATATTTTTCTAAAAGCAGAAATGGCTATGCTAAGCGGACAATTCCAACGTTAGTTAAAATTGTTCTAGCATAACCATTTCTGCTAACTAACTGATAATGATTTGTCCGCAAAGTTATTGTAGCACGAAAATTCTTTTTGTATCAAAAGCAAATACTTTAATTTGTATCGTACGGGATTTCGAACCTGCTTCTTGGCGAAAAAACAGTGCGCACCGCCGAAGGCGGTGCTCCAAATTCGTTTGGAAAAATGGAGGGAAATCAGTGGGACGCGCTTCGCGCGTCCCACCTTTTGGCTTTGAAAAAACCGTTTAGTTCGTTTGTGGTGTCTTTATTGTACCAAGTTAGAACCTATTTCCAAAACAAATGATGTCGCGCGCTCCGCGCGCGTGGTGGCTTGAATCTGAATCGTACGCTCCGATTGCGTGGTGAAGCGAATGGGTGCGCCTCGTCCGCTCCCTTCGGTCGCGGGAGCAAAAACCAAAAATTTTCCTTACCTTTCTTCTTTTCCTCGGCGGGGGGTGTGGGGGGAGCCGACAAAAAATGGAAAGGAAATTTTTGGTTTTGCTTCGCCGTTATCATATGGAACTATAATACCACATAGAATAGAAACACCGCAACTGCTATAATGTGGATATCTTAAATATGAGTCAAATTTCCAAAAAACTTGGACAAAATATCAAAAAAATACGGCTTCGCCGTAAAATGTCGCAGGGCGATATTTGTCGCAAGTTAGATATGGATAGAAGTTATATGAGTGCCATTGAAAATGGCAAGAAAAATATAACAATTCAACAATTAGAACGACTAGCACAAGCACTTGGGGTTTCAGTGGATAAGTTATTGAAATAGCCGGTTTCCCCATTGCGGGGGGGGGGTGATAGTGGTAAAATAGAAGCAGTTGTGAAAAACTAAAACCGCAACACCATTTTCATAAAAATTATGGACCAAAATAATGACGACAGAGAAATAGACTTGAGTCATGCGCTTGACGATTCAAGCAGTCGCATAAAGTTTGAGGGCGAGGAGTTTCAACGATCTCGCCAATCTTTTCAAACGCCAACGCCGAAAATTGTTGAGTTAGTCATGAAGTATTCGGGTGGGTTGATTAAAGACGGAAAGCAGGCAAGTTATTTTTTGATTGGGTTTGTGATGGTGGCGATTGTTGGCGTGATTATTTTTCTATTTAGTAGCGGAGGAAATAAGGCAAAATTTGAAGCACCGCCGGGTCAGAAAATAATTTATCCGGAAAACGCGCCACCGCGTCTTGAGGAAAGATTTTAGTCCCATGACTTTTTATACAAAAAAACAGAACGGAGGTTTTACACTTATCGAACTTCTCGTTGTTATTGCAATTATCGGAATATTATCAAGCGTTGTGCTTGCGAGCTTGAATGGCGCGAGAGTGAAGGCACGCGATGCCAAACGAATGGCGGAAATGAAGTCATTACAAACGGCGCTTGAATTGTATTACAGCACCAATAACGCATACCCTTTGGCGACCTCATGGAGAGGGGAAATTGGCTACGGCGG
>Ga0209417_1004504_pt1 | contig 16582 bp, 8 predicted proteins | sample RifGroF2_FD_184002 | JGI IMG/M metagenome (GOLD analysis project Ga0209417, IMG submission 184002) | Groundwater microbial communities from Rifle, Colorado, USA - Groundwater F2 (SPAdes) (version 2) | ecosystem: Environmental > Aquatic > Deep subsurface > Groundwater | place: Rifle, Colorado... | reverse complement strand
CTACCTGGAACGTGCCGTCGGTACGCATGGTGCCTGTATTGTGATAGAAACTTTTATTCCCATAAGTCCTAATCCAGGTGGCATCGATCATATATAAACCGCCGCCGTAACTCTGGAATATAAGCGGGCTGGATCCGGAGACCCTCAATGCACCCCCATTAGCATAAATATCTCCTGCGACATGAAGGCTGTAACCTGGAGAGGCGGTCCCTATCCCCACGTAACCTGTAGAATTATTAATTGTCATACGGGTTTCAGTCAGGTCGGTTTTGAATACCAGGTTTTCATCATAACTGGCTATACTGCCTTCGTCAACAATAATTTTTTTGTTGAAATAAAATTGGGCCCGGTCTGTCATGAAGTGGGCATAGGCGGCATTCTGGGCCCCCAATTCAACATACCCGTAATCGGTCGTAACCACTGTTTTGGTGGCTGTGGATGAAATCCTGCCCAGGGTTATGCTTTTGGTGGTAAAATCGCCGGTAATCAATGGGCTGTTGGCTATCCCAATATAAAGCTGGTTATTAATACTTAACCCGGTGTTGCCATAACCGATTACCACGCCGCTGTTACCGGTCAAATAATTGTTGTCGGTACCCAATATGGTATTGTAATTCCCGGTAGAGTATGATCCACTGGCTTTTCCTATAACTACAGTTTTTGTAGCTGTGCCGCTATTGGTCCCTGTGCTATAGCCAACAAAGACATTATCGGTACCCGTGTTGTACATACCGGCATAGGTACCTAAGGTGGTATTCTGCCCTTTGAGTGCGGTGGTTACTGTCAATAATAAGGCCCCGCCGATGATATATTTAATTGTGTTTTTCATTGTCTGTTCTTATAAAGGGTTATCGGTTATAAACCGGATATAATGGAATAATCAAACTGGTTGGCAAAACTTTGTAAAACAGCGGCACCTGAGTTGCCCCGGTAGCTGAAGTTCACTACTTTGCCACTAACTGAAATTTCAAGGAAGGTCAGCATCCCACCCATTTTTGTGGTTAATTTTGCCGGGTAACCGCCCACCGTGGCCGGTTCTTCCTGGATATCGGCATCGGGAACGGCCATAAACGACAGTTCCCCCCGGCGGATGGAAATATTGATGACTTCGCTGGGGCTGCCCACGGCTTTGTATGAACTGAAGCAGCCGGTCAGGCTGTTGTCTATATCATCTTTGACCTGCACCATAATCCTGTAATCCTGGACCGTATCAGGCAAAAAACCGTCCAGGGCTGTCTTGATGGGGTTGACGGCTATCTCCATGGGGGGCACCGCGTTGTTGTCCCCTGCGGGCAGCGTATCCTGGGCCTTAACAAATGTTGAAGCTGCAGTTAAAATAAGCACTGCCGTGAATAATAAAAGGTGTTTCATAGCTATTGTTGTTATAAGGTTATACATATTAATATGGTACCATTTGTCAATAAATTGTTGGTTTATGGCTGACAATAAACTTTCACTGCACAATGATATAAAAAAATTCCGAAGTTGTACATACCCGAGGTTATTTTTTAATGCAGAGTGAAAATACTTTCTGTTTTCTACCCAATGTTTCTAAATACCGGAGATACTCCATGCTAAATGATGGCCGTCCGGTTGTTTCATTGAAAAGAGCGCCCCCCCCTATTGTTTTATCATAAATTTCTCAATAGGAGACGGGCTATTTGCGTTCGTTGGGTTTGGCCCTGTTTTTTGAGTGTAAAAAATTTAAAACCGGATATTTAAAAAAAATTCTTTATTTTGGCGTTCTAAATAGGGTGTTTTGAGATTTTATTGTTTACTTCTTTTTGCTTCCGTTTTCATTTTTTTGAAAAACAGCAAAGCCACTACGTACGATCAATTGAACGACAGCATACTTTCAATGATGTCGAAGATGCCTTTTGCATACACACAGGCAGAAGATTTTCTGTCGGGTCAAATCCTGTTTAAACAAGACTCCAATTTTACCTCCATCACGCAAAGACAATTGGACTGGGCCCGGGAAAATGCTCAAAAAGAAACCATATATAAGAGTTCGTTTTTATTGGGCGGGTATTTTTTTGTAGCCAGTCAATTCAACAAATCAAAACAATTTTTTGAACAAAGCCTGTTGTTTGCCGCCACTAACGAAGAAAAGGCGTTGTCCTATTTTCTGCTTTCAAAAGTATTTATCGAAAAAAGGCTTTACTTAGAGGCTTTGGAGTATTTGAGGCAATCAAAAATCCAGGTGTACCATCTCGGGTACGAAGAACTGGAGGCTGAAATAAATTTGGCCGAAGCATACTGTTACCTCTACCTTTCGAACTTTGAAGCGGCCAAAACCCGCCTTGCTACCGCCGAAACCAAACTGAAAGATGTGAACCTGCAACATCTGAAGACGAAACATGATGCATACGAGGGTCTGTTGGAATTCAAACAGGACAATTTTTTGCCCTCCATGATTTCTTTGTATAAAGTGTTGGAGCATTCTAAAACCGATACGGCATCAAAGTCCGTGGCTCTTGCTTATTCTTTGATCGGACAAATTTATCTGAAACAAAAGAACGAAGATAGAGCCGAATATTATTTTAAGCAGGCTCTCTCGCTTCACGAAAACAAAAATTACCTGAAAGGGGAAGCAGAAATGGCACTGTTACTTGGGGAACTGTATTTACAAACGCATAAATATAAAGAGGCGGATCTGTTTTTGACGGCTTCGCTGAATAATTTTCAAAAAGTTGGTGATGCTTTTGGGCAATGTCTATCGTTGAATAGTTTGGCCGAATATTACCTGCTTACCAAACAACATCCGTTGGTATTACCTACTCTTTGGAAGGCCAATGAAACCGATAAATTATTGGCCGACAGTTATCTTTACTTTATTACCAATCTCCAGTTATCAAAATATTATTTGGCTTTTCAAAAAAACGACAGCGCTTTATTTTATGCGAAAAAAGCGATAGGTTACAGCAAAACAATCAATGACCAAAATGAGGTGCTTTTGGCTTATCGTAATTTATCGGATGTTTGCTATGCGCTGGGCGATTACAAACAATCCACCGATGCCTTGGTGGCTGCAAACCAGATGGCAGATATTCAGCAATATTTAACGAACTCGGTTGAACTAAAACTCCTTCAGTTCGATCTTGAAAAAATGAAGCAGGAAACCGTCATCCATTCGTTGACCAAAGAAAGAAACGAGCAGAACAAGGTCCTTTTAAGCAACAAAATGTTGTTGGAAAAACAAAAGTCCATCATTGTATTTATAGGAATCATCCTTTTGCTGATAAGCCTGTTAACCTTTGGTTTGTTGACTTTGATTTATCAAAAACGGAGGCATCAGCGAAAACTCGAAATACGGAACAACCAGATTGCCCAGCAAAAAGAAGAGATTGAAGTGCAGCAGCAATACCTGATGGAAATAAACCGCGAACTTGAAAAACTTTCCATCGTTGCACGCGAAACCGACAACGGGATAAAAGTGATGAATGAAGTTGGCCGGATTCTATGGGTGAACGAAGGGTACGTGAAGATGCACGGATATACCCTTGACGATTTGCAAAGAATTGAAAACATCGATTTAGTGGGCGACCATGCCAACATTGACATCCGGGAATTGGTAAGTGTTTGGTATGGCGACAAAAAACCCATTACGTACGAAGCCTTGAATAAAACCAAATGGGGTCAGGAAATTTGGGTGCAAACTACCTTAACCCCGATTCTTGATGCCAATGGCCGTATTGACCGGATGATTGCTATTGAATCGGACATCACCAGGATTAAGGAAGCAGAAAACGAGATAATTTCGAAAAACCACGACATCACTTCGAGCATTTATTACGCCAAGCGCATTCAGGAGGCCATGATGACTCCATTTAACACCCTAACCAAACATTTTCCGGATAGTTTCTGTTTCCATTTGCCCAAATCAATTGTAAGCGGCGATTTTTATTGGATTACCTACCGCTTCGATCGGTTAATAGTTGCTTGTGCCGATTCCACAGGACACGGGGTTCCCGGGGCATTCATGAGCTTAATCGGCATCTCGTTTTTGAATAAAATTGTGAACGAAAAGGGATTTGTTTCGCCATCCATCATCCTTAACCGGTTAAGGATGAACATTATTGATCATTTGCACCAAAGCGAAGGCGAGCATATTGCCAGCGACGGATTAGATATGTCCATCATCTCCATCGACCTAAAAAACAACCTTTTGGAATATGCCGGAGCCATGAATCCCATCATGATTCTTCGAAATGCCGACCTTATTGAATTAAAACCTGACCGTATGCCTGTAGGCTTTTTCGATAACGAAGATCGCCCCTTTTCATCCACCAACCTGAACCTTCAACCCAATGACCAGATTTTTATGTACACCGATGGATATTACGACCAATTTGGAGGAGCAAACGGTTCAAAAATGAAGGGTTTAAAATTCCGGAACATCATAAAAGAATGTGCCAATAAACCTTCACAAGCTCAAAAGCAGATTATCGAAAACCAGTTCTACCAGTGGAAGGGAAACCACACCCAGGTGGACGATGTTTTGATTTTAGGAATCAATATCAATTAAAAAAGATCGGTAGTTTTTTAGACAAGACAAGAGATATGAGACTTGAGATTTAGAGACCAAAGACAATTAGCCAATTAGCACATTTTCTATTCTTCCAACTATTCAACCTTGATACCCTGTGGCCATTTAACCATTCACTGCTCTGCAGCCCTTTGCATTTTTTCCGGGTACATTGAGGTAAATATTAATTGTCACTTATAAACCTCCTCTTAACGAAAAGCCATCGAATCAAAATTTGCTGTTGTACAGATGATTTCTGCAAGCAATTTCTATATCGGGGTTAACCCAAACTAAATCAGTTAGTCCGACAAGTTTTACTTCCAACAATACTTCTTTCCGGCAGCATCGTTCAACTTAAAAAAAGCACCTTAAATTGCGATGTTTATTGGAGGGAAAAATAAAAAAACAATTGCCGTGTAACAAAAAAAAGAGCTTTCCGTCACTTGTGGGAAGCCATTAAAAAAATGAACATAGAAGATTACAACAAGGCGGTCGATTTGTATTCCGATGGTGTGTACCGGTTTATTCTGAAAAACATTAAAGATTCAGAAAAAGCAAAAGACATTGTTCAGGATACATTTGAAAAGCTGTGGGTAAATGCCGGAAATGTGAATTTCCTGAAAGTAAAGAGTTACATCTTTACTGCCGCCTATCACACGATGATTGACCTTATCCGCAAAGAAAAACGGATGACCGATTTCGAAAATGTGCGAGAAGACAAATATTCCCACAGCAAACAATACTCCGACTTGAGCGAGATACTCAACGAGGCATTGAGTAAACTGAACGAAACGCAACGTTCCTTAATCATGCTCCGCGACTATGAAGGGTACTCATACCAAGAGATTGGAGAAATTACAGGGCTGAGTGAAGCGCAGGTAAAAGTTTACATCTTCAGGGCCCGGGTGTTTTTAAAAGAATACATAGGAAGTGTGGATGCTGTTATTTAATCGGCACCAAAACCATTTATGAATCAATTGCATGATGATTACTAGAAACAATTACGAATCTTTTTTGGTTGATTATGCCGATGGAACTTTACCTGCTTCGGAGGTAAGGGAAATGGAGCATTTCCTTGCAGCTAATCCCGATATCCGCGAAGAATTCGAGGCTTACCGGGAGGGCACAGTTGAAGAACCGCACATTTTATTCCCTACCAAATCGGATTTAAAAAAAATTCCGTTCTCACACATGGAAGCACATTCCGAATTGTTTCAACAAAAATGTGTCGCCTATGTGGAACAGTTCATGCCGGATTCAGAGATTTTCCTTTTTCTGGATTCAGTTCGAACTGATGCAGCCAAGACAAAAGAACTGGAATTTTTTAAGAAAACCATCCTTAAACCAACCACAGAGACCTTTAACGAGAAATTGTTTCTGACACGCGACCTTCAAGAGCATGAAGTGACCGGTTCCAATTTTGAGTCGTATTGTGTGGCTAGTTTGGAGGGATGGCTCGATCAAAAGGGGTTGATTGCCCTAAATGGATATTTGATGGAACACCCGGAACAAAAACGGGTTTTGGATTTGTTCTATAAAACCCGGTTGGTTCCAGAGGTCTCTATTTTTTATCCACAAAAAAGGCAACTCAAGCGATTTACACTGCTCACAAGCAAAACAAAAAAAGTCCTGACCTTTACTTCTTCCGCAGCCGCTGTATTGGTCTTTGGGGCCATGCTTTTTTATACCAGCCAAATTGATACTTCCACAACGACGGTAGCCACAAGTATTCTTTCAGGAAACAAGCAGCCAACTGGAACAATAAACGTCAACGCTTTGTCAACAGACAAGGAATCTGCGGAAGTTAAAAACCAATTGAAAAACCCCCTTCTGGCGGACCCATTTGGGTATCAGAAAGTGAATGTTGTTTCAACTCCAAAAATGTTAGAAAAACAAATGGCGTCGGAGGGATTAACCCGCGTGAAACCTATCGAAGTCTCTGAACTTGAATGCCATCTCTGTAAAGAATTGATGGCCGAAAGCAGGAACTTGCAATTGGCCATAAGTAACACAATGGAGGATGATTTACATTCTGCAAATCTGGAGGTTGTTCCTTCCGAAGATGATTCGAAAAAAAGTCTGTTATGGAATCTAACACAGGCAGGGATAAAAGGAATAACAAAATTAACAAATACGGAACTTACCGTTGAAAAAGCAGCCAACGATGATAAAACCAAAATTGCTTTTAACAGCAGATATTTTGCTTTTACCACACAAGTTGAATCAAAAAAAAATGACTAACTAATTCTTACAACTATGAATAACAAATTGTTAATAATCATTATGTCAATTATATCTTTAAACATTTCAAGTGCATCTGTTTTTGCAACTAATTGGCAAGTCAATGACACCATCCCTGAAGGAGGGGCAAAAATTGACACAAGCAGTCAGGTAACCGATCCCGCAGATTTTGCCGACATTGAATCCGAATTGGATTCGTTAAGTCCCAGAAAATCGGCCACCGACACTACCACTATCCGGATTGGTAAAATGAAAATATCGGTAATGGAAGATGGAAAAGACATTGTGATAGATAAAGAAGAATGGGAAAACGAAAGCGATGATGATTCCTGGGATTGGAAAGGCGAAGATTTCGGAGATAAACACAAAAACAAACACAAAAGGTCAAAAAAAGATGGTTTTGAACCCCATTGGGCCGGTTTTGCTATGGGCTTAAATAATTATGCCGCTGCTGATTATTCTCTGTCACTTCCATCGGATTATAGATACATGGACTTAAACACCAACATTTCGTACCAGGTAGATTTAAATGTAGCCGATTTAGGAATTAACTTGATCAAACACCGCGTGGGTTTAGTTACAGGAGTTGGTATCCGATGGAATAATTACAAATTCTCAAATACCAATTTAATATTAATAAAAGGAGCGGATTCTTTAGAATATAAGTATGATTCGAGTCAGAATTATTCAAAAAGCAAATTAACGATCTCTTACTTGACTATTCCGTTGTTGTTGGAAGTTCAAATTCCCATTCAATCAAAGGAGCTGTATTTGGCAGCCGGTGTTGAGGGCTCTTTAAAATTAGGAGCACATACTAAAACCATTACCGAATCGGATAATAAAACTAAAAATCATAGCGATTTTTACATATCTCATTTTGCAGCTAACTTAACAGCCCGTGCCGGATATGGCGATTTTGGCATCTATGCTACTTACAACCTGACTCCACTTTTCAAAGAGAATCAAGGGCCGGAACTTTATCCCTATTGCATGGGAGTATCCTTAAATTTCTAAACATGGGGTTCCCCCGGAAAAGTCATCCGATAAATGTTGTTGCAAAAAATACAAGCAAATAAATCTGGTAACCTAATTAATTATGAATTTATCGGATGACTAATTTAGATTTTCTCCGTTTTCGGGGGGACGAACAAACTTAAACATTTAAAATATACACTTACAAATCAGGAAGAGAAAGCCGCGTTAAATGCGGCTTTCTCGTTTTTAGTCAAAAAAAAAGTGCTGTTGGCTTGAACAAACAGGTCTATAAAGGAATTAATTTGATAATTCAAAATAATGCTAGTATATTCATTCCAAATTAGGTTAAATGAAAATGTTTCTGCGAAAAATTTCTCCCAAAAAAGGGTTCCATCGTTTTTTGATGGCGGCCATTTTACTTTTTGCAATAGGACATCCATTTGCCCTTGTTGCACAGCATTCTTCGCTAATTGGAACAGTGACGTTCGACGACACCACCGTTATCGTGCCTGAGAAGCAAAAAGACAACGGAACCCGGTCAATTACTTTGAACAATAACGTATTAAATCAGGCTCTTTTTGTACAAATAGATTCTGCTTACATAAAAGAATACAACCTTTACCGGTATCGTTTTTATTTAGACGATAAACCGGAATCTGCCGTGTGGACATTGTACCCGATTAAAGAACTGCACAATATCAAAGGGCCGGAAGTATCACTGACTGCCGAAGCACAATCCAGGGATGGAAACTTATATTCCGAAGTCATAAAAATAAGTGCCCCTTACGGAATTTTTAATACATGGACGGCATGGATCCTTTATTCCCTCCTGTTTATCGGTGCCGCGTTGTTATTGTATTTTTGGACAGATCTGCGGGTATCGCGTGAAAAATATATCCTGGAAACAGAAATTAGCAACCGGACGAAAGAACTTTCGGAACAAAAGACCAAATATGAGGAATTGCTAACCAATTATCTTCCTAAAGAGGATTTTGAGAAGCTGAAAGAAACTACCAAGGATAAGACGCTGAGATATAAGATGGTCACCGTCTTGTTTTCAAATATATTGGGATTTACAAAAATTGCCGATCAGGAGGATGCCGATCGGTTGATTGACGACCTGGACCGATTCTTCTTTGAGTTTGATGAGGTGGTTCAACGGTTCCATATCGAAAAAATAAAAACCATTGGTGATTCCTATATTTGCGCGGGAGGGATTCCACAGAAAAACCGGACCAACCCCATCGAGGTAGTTTTGGCGGCTTTTGAAATGCAGCAATACATGATGATGCTCAAAGATCAGTATGAAGCCAAAAATCAGAAAATATGGGATCTACGCATGGGTATCCACACCGGCCCGGTTTTCAGCAATTCAACCAACAATAAAAAGCGTCTCGAAATTTGGGGTGATACCGTAAATATTGCCAGCCGCATGGAAGCATCGGGCGAAATCGGTAAGGTAAATATCACCGGGATGACTTATGAATTGGTAAAAGATTATTTTTTATGTAAGTACCGGGGCAAGATGCCTGTAAAGTACAAAGGTGAAATTGACATGTATTTTATCGAGGGTTTCCGGCCCGCACTTTCGGTGGATGGAATCGGTATCAAACCTAATAAAACATTCAATATCCGGCTTGGACTGGTCCGTTTCGACGATTTGGAGGAGCACGTGATGAATATTCTTGAGGAGAAACTTCCCCGGAACCTTTATTACCATAACCTGAAACATACCATTGATGTGACGGTTCAAGTGGAATTGATTGGCCGGGGAGAACAAATCAGTGATGAAGAATTGTTGCTGTTGAAGACAGCCGCCCTTTTCCACGATACCGGTTTTATCCGCACCTACAAAGATCATGAGGAAGCTGGGGTTGTTATTTCAAAAGAAATTTTACCACAATTTGATTATACCGGGGAGCAAATTGAGAAAATCAGCGAATTAATTATGGTTACAAAACTCCCCCCCCGTCCTAAAAACTTATTGGAACAAATAATCTGTGATGCTGATTTGGATTATTTAGGGAGGGTAGATTTTATTCCGGTTTCCGGGAACCTGTTTCGGGAACTTACTGAACACAAGATTATTGAGGGCGACATAAATAAATGGAATCAAATACAGATTTCCTTTATTGAAAAACATCAATACTTTACCGAAACGGCCAAAAAATTTAGAGATGTAAATAAAAACATTCAATTAGAGGCAATTAGGAGGTTAGTTGAAGAAAATAGTTAACTTTGTAAATTAAGGAACAACATTAATGGAATTTTAAGCTATGGCAAAAAAACAAAAAGATATGATTATCATCCCCTGGGATTATACAGAATCTTGCGAACTTGCTTTGTTGCATGGTATTCAGATTGCCAAGGAGGTAAACAATCATATCATGTTAGCCCGATTCCTTGAAAGCCCGGGATTTTTTACTGGAAAGTCAGTTAAAGAAAGGATTATTACTGAAGAAAAGGAAAAGTTGCGGGTGGTTGGACAGAGGATCATGGAACAACATCAAATCAATCCATTTGTGACGGTAGAATTAGGTTTTTCAAGAAACCATTTTTTTAAATTGATTCGTGATGCAAATGCAAACCTGGTCATTTCGGGTAAAACCTATAAGGTAACCGATAAAATTCAATTTAAACCGAAAGATATTGTCAACCGGTTGAGAGGGTTGGATATACCTTTTATTGTTTGCCAAGAAAAACCGGCTCATAGTTATTATAAAGAAATTGTAGTGCCTTTGGATAGCGACCGCAATTATAAAGAAACGTTGCATTGGGTGGTTTATCTTTCAAAGTATTATAATTGCAACATCAATATTATCAAGCCTTACATTGAAGAAGAATACTTGAAAAAAGATATGGCAAACAATATCTATTTTACCAAGAAGACGCTTGATAAAAAAAACATTATATATGGGATAAAAACAGCCAAAAAGAACAAAAAGTTTCAGGACGAAGTCATCCGTTTTGCTGAAAACATTGATTCAGACTTGATTGTAATGATGGTAAAAAAATATCAAAAGTTTATTGATGAAAATCCCAATTATGAAGACAAAATCCCAATTATGGTGGTGAACCGGAATGGGGCCATCATTAAATATGGGGGCTTTAGATAAACGGAACCGGCACTGCCGGTTTTTTTGTTTCAGTGTTTCTATTTTTTAACATTCTGAATCTACTTGCCACCATTTAATTATTGCCTATTTTTACCATGGCTTTTCAATTGCAAAACTTTTAAAACCTAAAACAATGAAAAATATCGAATGGAGTAAATTAACTTTTGGATATAGTAAGACCGATTACAACATCCGTTGCTATTATAGAGATGGGAAATGGGGGGAACTGGAAATATCGTCCTCCGAGAATATTCCTTTGCACATGGCCGCAACTAGCCTACATTATGGGCAAGAGGCTTTTGAAGGGCTCAAGGCATTTTGCGGGAAAGACAATAAAATACGGGTTTTTCGTTGGGAAGAAAACCACCAGCGGATGGTAAATTCTGCCCAGGGGATTCTGATGCCAGAGGTTCCTAAAGAAATTTTTTGGGGAGCCTGCAAAAAGGTTATTGAACTCAACCGCGATTATGTTCCACCTTATGGACACGGAGCCTCTTTTTACCTGCGTCCTTTGCTTATTGGTACAGGAGCTCAGGTTGGGGTAAAGGCTGCCAATGAATATCTTTTTATGGTGTTCGGTGTTCCGGTAGGCCCTTATTTTAAAGAGGGGTTCAAACCGGTGAATATTCAAATTGTGCGCGATGCCGACCGTGCTGCACCCCTTGGAACAGGGGTTTATAAAGTTGGGGGAAACTATGCCGCCAGCTTAAGTTCCGGAGAGAGGGCACATAAAGAAGGGTTTTCAGCAGCCCTTTACTTAGATGCCAAGGAAAAAAAATACATCGACGAATGTGGCCCCGCTAACTTTTTTGGAATTAAAAACAACACATATGTAACCCCTTTATCAACGTCGATCTTGCCCAGCATCACAAACAAAAGCCTGATGGTTTTAGCTGAGGATATGGGGCTGAAAGTTGAACGCCGCCCGATTCCTGTGACTGAATTATCGGAGTTTAGCGAATGTGGAGCCTGCGGTACGGCTGCCGTAATTTCTCCCATCGGAAAAATTGTGGATTCCCAAAATGATGGGAAAGAATACGTGTTCAGCAAAGACGGGAAAGCCGGATCCATATCAACCCAGTTGTATGAACGGCTATTAGGGATTCAATACGGGGAAATGGAAGATAAATTCAAATGGAATACTCTTGTTGATTAATCATTGACAACGTTCTTATAAATAAAAAGGCGCATAGAGATTAGTATTCTATGCGCCTTTTCATTTTTTTCTGGTAAAAAATCATTGAATCAGAACCATTTATTTCACCATAAATTGGTACGCATGAGTGTTTCCCTCATAAGTTATCTTATAGAAATATATTCCTGCTTCAAGGCCAGAGATATCGAACACTTTTCTGCAAAATCCTGCCTGCGTGGTACCCTCAAATAAAAGTTCATTCTTTTTCCCAAATCCGTCAAAAAGCTGTATGGAAACCTGAGCATCAAAAGGAATGATAAATTCGACCACCAATTTTTCGGAAGCCGGGTTTGGATAAGGATTCAGGGTTTTAAAAGCATTTTCGAAAGCTTTACAGGTTTCATTGTTGGAAAGATACTCATCGGCGGTTGTCTTCAACGAAAGCGCGACACAAACATGGGTCAACGGTTGATTCTCATCTAAGGCCACCTGGGTCTTAAACTCATACCAAAGGCTTTTTCCGGAAGGAAATGTTTGGTTAATTACCTCACGAAATTCCTGACTATTATTTGTTTTATACGAAACAACCATTTCGTCTAAATCAATGGTGCCCAGGTTTTGAATCAAGACCCTAACCTTGAGGAACCCGTTGCTTTGTTCAGTCTGGATTTCGGCAGCAGCAACATCCACCATCGGGATTATCCCTTTAACTAAAGAGAAGACAGAGTCGGCACAACCAATGGGGCTATATGCAGTCAATTGAATTTGAAACTGCCCACTATCTATATACGTGTGTTGGGGTTCAATATCGGTTGAAGAACCGCCATCGCCAAATTGCCAATAATAAGTATCCGCACCTTGTGAATGGTTGGTAAATTGAATTTCTAAAGGAACGGGTCCCTTTTCAACCGAAGCGGTAAATAATGGAACGGGAATGTCAAATACCTCAAACGGATTTTGAGAGGTGTCGCGGCAACCATACACATCTTCAACCATCAATACCGCATGATAGATTCCTGCTGTGTCGTATCTGAATTCAATATCTTTGGTATCAAACGCGGGTTGTTGGTTTAACAGCCATTTCCAAAGGTGTATTTCCCCTTCAGAATCATAGATGATTCCTTCAAAAGTATTTGGGTTTTTTGCACATATCATGGGGATATCAAAACCAACCTCGGGGTTTTTATGAACAACGATTTGCTCACTCTTTGAGCTGCTACACCCGTTGGTACTTTGACTGGTTTGTAATTTCACATCAACAGTACCGGAGGAGTTGAACTGATACATCGGGCTGCTTTCAAAACTAAACGGTTCACCATTGATGGTCCATTCATAAACGAGCGGAAGGTTCATAAAGCTTACGGTCTGATCCGTGAAATAGACAGGATAACCTACACAGGCGGCACTATATGAAAAACCGGTAGCAGGGCCTTGTTTGATTTCAATACTTTTCCAGAGAGTATTTTTACACCCTAAATTGGTAGTTACAACCAATTGGATTTGTTTGGTTCCGGTGGATGCAAAGGTGAATTCCGGGTTTTGCAGGATTGAACCCGAACCATCAGGGAACAACCAATTCCAGCTTGTGACCACTCCATCCCGGCTCATACTCTTATCATAAAAAGGAACAGCCGCATTTGAACAGGCGGTTAACGGTAAAAAGGCCGGCTCCGGTAAATGGAAAACATCCACTTGTTTTTGGATGCTATTAGTGCACAATGACGCACTTTGAATTTGTAAGGTTACCGGGTAAGAGCCTGGTTCCAAATATTGATGAGTTGTTTCATTACCTGCCGATGTATTTCCATCTCCAAAATTCCAGTCCCATTGAATAATTTCAGAACCATCGGGTGAAGTAGAAGCATCCAAAAATTGAACCGTGTCGTTTAAACAAAAATTCAGAGCGGTAAAATCCGTTCTTGGTGCAATCCCTTTCACATCAAGAACAACCGTATCGTAACCCACACAGCCCATGTTATCTGAAACCATAACGGAATAGGTTCCCGCTTCATTTATCGTGATAAAATCATTGGCTGAACCATCATTCCACAGATAATCAACCACAGCTTCCATTCCGTTTTGCAAGTAAAGTCGGTTTCCTTTACAAAGGGTGGTGTCGTTCCCCAACGAAATCCGGGACGGAAAATCATTCACAACAACTGTTACTGTATCCGAATACCAAGGGTTTCCCAAAGTGTCTTGAATAACCAACCAATAATCACCTGTTTCGGTAATATTCAACTCCGAAGCGGTTCCTCCGGTACTCCACAAATAGCTATAATTTCCCTTTATGCCTAAATTCCAGGTTACTGTATCGTACTGGCAGATAACCGTGTCGGTAATATTAATTGGTTGTGGGTAAGTAACCACTACGGAATCACTGCTTGTAAACCCGAAGATGTCGGTTGCGGTGACGGAGTATGTGCCCGACTGGCTTACCGTGATTGCGGAGTCGGTTGGGCCCGTGCTCCAGTTGTACGAGGTGAACCAGGGCCTGTGGGCGGAGATGGCGGTGCCCGCGAAGCTTTCCACGGATATGTCGGCGCCAAGATCGGCCGGCGGCGAATATTTGTTCTGCAGGTACCCGTTTATTACCGCCTTCACCGAGTCGGACGGTATGGTGTCGAAGGCGATCACCTCGGCTATCGGGCCTTTCCAGAAATGGTCGTTGGTGAAAGCCGACCCGAAAAGGAGGCCGGTGTAGCCGGCCGGGGTGGCGGTCTGCCCGTATAAAATCTTGTACCGGTCCAGGGGCGAATACTCAAGGGTGCCCTGCCCGTTTACAAATATGCCCGGGGCGCCCCACGGGGTCGCCCCCGGATAAACGGAAGACGTGTATTTGTTGCCGATGAACACATAGATGGTGGCGTTGCCGCTGCCGTAGGTGGATACCGCCCCGTTGTAGCCCGGGAACGCCGCCTCGGCACCCCCCCAGCGGGATACCACGTACATGGCCCCGAAGGAGTACCCCGTGGCGTTGTACAGAAAATCGTTGTAGCCGTCAAAATATACCGCCGGCTCTCCGTTGATGAGGCTGTCCGAGGCCAGCAGCATTGGTCGTTTGGTGTCGTCCCCCTGGAACGACGAGTCCGAAGTGTTTACCTGGTTCTTCCAGTATTGCACATTGCCCGACCCATCTGTTACAACCCCGTCCGAGGCGCTCAGCCAGAGGTTGATTCCCGGGAGCCTGTCGATGGCACGGTACGTAATGGCACGGTACGCCGAAGTCGTGCTGTCGCCGCACAGGTTGTACGTGATAATCCGCCAGTAATAACCGCCTTCGCCGGAAACGGTATACCTGTACCCGAGGGTATCCTGTTTTGCCGAGCGTTCCAGCAGGGTGGCAAATGTGCTGTCGGCCGATATCTCAAATATATAGCTTACCGAGTGTTCCCCGGCCTGCCAGATGAAGGGGACGGGTTGCGACCTGGCCATGAAGTAGCCATCCGGCGGGCTGGCCAATGCTGCTGCCCCCGGCGGGTAATAGGTGTCAACTATGCTTAGCTGGGTGCCCGCCGTATCGGAGCAGCCGTTCTGGGCGGTGGCAGTAAAGCCTACGGTATATGCCCCGCTTGTCAGGTACTGGTGCGACGGGTCCTGCTGCGAAGAAGTCCCGCTATCCCCGAAATCCCAGAAATAACCCGTCAGGGCCATCTCCGATATGGTCGTATCGGTGAACCGGACCGGGGAGCCCGTGCAGTGCGTCTGTCCAAATTCTGCCTCAAACCCAGCCTCGGGGCGGTAACGGACCACAACGCTGTCCTCATGGAAGCTGCCGCAGCCGCCATCGGCAGCCACGGTGAGGGTGGCCACAAAGGTATCTGGCTGGCTGTACCGGTGTTTTGGCTCGTATAAAGCAGATGTGGTGCCGTCGCCAAAGTCCCACCCATAGCTTTGGATGGTTCCACCGCCGGAGAGGGAGGTCAGGTTGGTAAAGGCGGTACTGTCACCAAAACAGGCCGTATCGGCGGAAAACAGTACCGTTGGGGCAATACCCGAAAGGCCGAAATGGGCGGTATCAAGGGACCGGCAGCCACGGGCGTTCGAAACGGTCACGCTGTAATCCCCGGCTGTGTTGATGTTGATGTAGCTTTGGCTGCTGCCATTGTTCCATTGCCACTGCGTTATGTCGCCCGAGTTCTGGGTCAGGGTCACCGCCTCGCCCTGGCACACGCTCCGGTCGGGGCCAAGGCTGTTCAGCACCGGAAAGCTGTCGATGGAAACCGTTATGGTGTCGGAAAGGATAAAATTGCTGCTGCTGTCGGTAACTTTTACGGAATACTGCCCGGCGGCGGAAATGGCGATGGCAGGCGTGGTCTGTGCGCTGCCCTGCCACAGGTAGCTGTAGCCCGGGTCCAGTCCGGTGGCCCATTGTAAGGTGTCGCCCAGGCAAAGGGTGGTATCCCTCCCCGGTATGGGGTAAGTTATCTCGGGGTAGGTAACCTCAACGGCGTCGGAGCTCGTGTTGCCGAAGATGTCGGTTGCGGTGACGGAGTATGTGCCCGACTGGCTTACCGTGATTGCGGAGTCGGTTGGGCCCGTGCTCCAGTTGTACGAGGTGAACCAGGGCCTGTGGGCGGAGATGGC
>Ga0209417_1004501_pt1 | contig 16586 bp, 20 predicted proteins | sample RifGroF2_FD_184002 | JGI IMG/M metagenome (GOLD analysis project Ga0209417, IMG submission 184002) | Groundwater microbial communities from Rifle, Colorado, USA - Groundwater F2 (SPAdes) (version 2) | ecosystem: Environmental > Aquatic > Deep subsurface > Groundwater | place: Rifle, Colorado... | reverse complement strand
GATCCGCCTAAAACACTGACATCATCTGTTTGATACATAGCATTTGCGAATTGTCTTGCTAAGTTTGAAGCTTGTTGAGCCAATGTTGTTCTTCTTTGGTTTATAACTTGTACTTTAAACTCAATATCTGCTTTTCTTGCTGTAAGCATTGATTCTCTGCCGGAACTTGCTGCTAAGCCCATAATAAATCTCCTTTTATCTTACCTTAACTAGTTATCATCACCACTACCCTTATATAAAAACATCTGATATCTACGAGATGCATAAAAAGTATATACTGTTACATTTCGTTACAACATGGTTTGTTCATAAGGTTCAATTTTAGTTATATCGCTTTTAAAGAACATGGTTTATAATGAATAAATAGTGTTTATAATTTAAGGCAAAATATGAACAAGACAGACAGACAGATCTGTCATAAAAACGGCTCTGTGTCAATCATAACAACGTCATGTCATTCTGAGCAAAACGAAGAAGCTGTCCGGTTTGGGATTCAAGCAATAAGTGAAAGATGGACAGATCCTTCGGCAAAGCCTCAGGATGACAACATTGTTCATAGTAATAAAAGGACAGGTTTCACTCTTGCAGAAGTTTTGCTTGTCATAACTATTATTGGAGTTGTAGCTTCTCTTACTCTTCCTAATTTAATTACAAATGTTCAAAATCAACAAATAATTTCCAAATACAAAAAAACATATAATGCTCTTTCAACTGTAACTAATCTTATAAAAGAAGAAGATTTTGGAGGTGGAAACTTTACCGGTCCTGGTAATTCTTTTACTTCTAACTATTGGAAAGACTTTTTTAAAAAACATTTGGTTTATATAAAAGAGTATGATTCCGCAGCTAGTAACCTGCTATTAATTGGTGAGGCTGGTACCGGAATAATTTGGTCTTTAGATAAAACTTATGCTGATACTCTTCCAAATTGGATTGGTATTTATGAACCTCCTGTATTAGTTCTTTCTGATGGAACTTTTGTGGTTTTTTCCGGAGCTAATGACTTCGGGGAAATAATTATTATAGATCTTAACGGTAATAAACCACCTAATACAATGGGATTAGATATATTTATCTTTGGATTTAATTATCTCCCCTATGGTTTTGATACAGAAGCATTAAAACCTTTTAATTATTCTGAACCTTGCAGTAAAACCGCTTCAACCTTCGGCTTTAGTTGTGGACTGAATATATTAAACAACACTTATAACCCTTAAATTGATTAATTATCTATACTGTTTATCTTAAATAATTTGAAACTTGTTCAAAAACCTCTCTGTTTAAGCACATTGAGATGTTTTTAAAAGCGCAGCGACCTTTTTCTCTATCTATTACTCCAACGCTTGCAAGTTTATTTCTTACAACTTCGTTTAATTCATCGGGACTAACATAAAGAGCGCAACGTGAGGTGCATTCTCCTGAGTTAAAAGGACAGAAAACTTTTTCTTCATTCATTTTTTATTTATCCTTTGTTGTTCGTACAGGCATCTATAATATTTTTCTGCCATCCTGTCGCTTTTTCTATATAACAATCAGCTCCCCTGCTTAAGCATTTCTCTTTATATTCGGTCTTGGAAGAAGCTGACATCATTATAATTTTTGTATTTAACTTACAGAAAAGCGCCAATTTTTTTATTTCATCGAGAAGAATAAAACCTTCTCTTTCTGTTGGAATAAATAAATCAAGAATTACATATCCAAAATCTTTTTTCTTATATTGATTTATTGCATCATAAAGTTCTTTTGAAGTATTTACTTCAAAACCAAGTTTTTTAAATAAAATATCAAGCTGATATGTAATAATACCAAGATCATCAACTATAAGAATACTTTTGGGTCTTATTACGGTATCTTTTATCTCTCCGCCTTTTAAAAAGTCGCTTTCCGGTCCGGCATCTAAAACAGGCATACCCAAGCTGTTTTGCGCAAGTATAGAATTATCTATTTTTTGTCTTATTGTTTTTACTGCATTATTTAAATCTTCAAGTCCTACTTCTTTTGGCGGCAACATATCTGCCAATCCAAAGAAATTTTCTAAAAAACTTGTATTAACTTCTATCGGAAATTTTTCACCTGCCATAAAACTCTCTTTTATCTTGCTTATCGTTCTTTAAAGAAAACTCTTCTTTTTCATTTTAACCATTTATTTTAATATATGCCACCATTTTTTTATAAAATTTTCATTTCTTTTTTCTTTTAAAGCCAGCTCCAAAACTTTAATGATATCTCTATCGTTTAAATCAAAGTGTATTTTAAGCTGCTCCATATAATTATTTAAAGCTTTAGCGGCGCTCTGCTTTTTTTTAACCAGAACATTATTATATGAAGGCTTTTGAGCTGGAGAATTAGTCATAAAAAGCACCTTTTATACCAATACCCGTTTTGAATTGTCTAAAAACAAATCTTGGTTTTGTATAATAACCCTGTCTTATATTTAGATTATATTTTTTTTCTTTTTATTACATTCGATGAAAGTTTAATTTTATCAGTGGGCGTTTATTTTTCCTCCATTCCGGCATTAGATAAAAACTTCTTTACAAAAAAACATTACTCCTTTTTTACTCATTTATTTGTACAGTACAGCAATAGGTTTTTTTGTAAAGAAAACTTAAAATATTTTAAATAGTTAATTTTTTGAGGTTTTTTTGTAAAAAATGAATTTGAGTTTCCATAAAAATTTAAAAAGAAAATTTAAAAAAACCTTAAAAAGATTGAATTTTATTGATCCTGCTATACATAGAAAAAGAACTATAATTTGGGATAAAATTTGTCCTAAATGCAAAAATTTTATTTATGGAAACAATGATTTTTGTACATGCGGCTATTCGGTAGCCGGGGAAAGAATTATCAAGCTATGGGGTATTATTGCTTTTACATGGTTTTTTATAATTGTTTTTGTTGGTTTTACTTTTAGCAATTTTGCAAAATTAAATTCTGTTGTTTATAACAAATTTGAAAAAAACGACTCGGATTTTTATTCGCTTTCTCCTGCAAATGTACAAATAATAACAAGTTTAAAATATTCAAAATACAAAGATTACATTCAAACGATTTATATAAACCCGAAAGAAAAACACAAACTCATGGTTTTAATAAAGCCTGTTTATTGGGACATGCTTCCTGTTGAAGAAAAAGAGTTATTAAAACAAGCCATAATGAAAAAATGGAGTGAAATTTATCAAAACACGACTCCTTCTTCAAAGCTTAGACCTGAAGTTCATCTTGCTAATTTTAAATAATAATTAAAAAGTTTTTTTCAATTCAACAAACAACTGCATGTCTTTTTCAGTGCCCTCATTAAAATTGCTTTTTTGAGGAAATACTATCGGTTCTTTATATTGAATACAAAGACTATGATTTTTTCCGAAGTTTTTACAAACGCCCATGTCATCTACCATTTTTTCCATTTTTGGTGAATCTTTTAAATTTTTAATATCAATTAATCCTTTTTCAATATCGGATGATATTTTCTTTTTTATTGATTTTGCAACTGGATTATAAAAATATTCCTGTCCTGAAATTTTTAAAGTATCAACAGGTGATTGTTTTAATTTTTTACAAACAAGGGTTCCTTTTTCTACAAACAAAGGAACTTCTTGGGCAACCGCTTTTTTTACTCCTGTTCCAAATACTGTTGAGAATAATGCTACCCCTGCTAATATTTTTCCAATATTCATAATTTTCCTTTTTAATTATTTTTTATTAATTCAATTTCTGTGTAAACTAAATCTCTATTATTTAAGTTATTTTACATTTAATTATTTACATGTTCAAAAAAAATAATAATCTTTCTTGTAATTTTTTTAAAAAAACACAAAAACTGCTGATTTAACAAGAAAAAGTCATCTTGATATTTTGTAACATGTTATTTTTCAATGTTTTATACTAAATTTTTTTTAAAAATAAATATAAAAAAGGCAATTTTTTAAAATTTCATGTTTTTAAATTAATAGAAGCTATAAAGGAAGATAAGGAAGATTTTGGGTTGCATCGTATAAATGTATTAAGTCTTACTGCGCCTATTAATGCGCAAATAAAAAATAATGTATTTGCAAACTCTACAGTTGCAATAAAAAGAACTGCGCCAAGTTCTACATTACAAATAGTTAAAAAAATGGAAAACCCTAAAGGTAATCCTCTTTTAGCCGCAATAAAACAATTTGCTGATAATCCTCAAAAACTTCAGGAAGAATTAAAAAAACTTGTAAACGAAGGACAGGAAAAAGTTTGTGGCTATTTAATTGATATACTTGCTATGCGCAGTAAAAATACAGCTGAACACATGAAAGGCGTTGCAAGAATAGCTACAAAATTTGCAAAAGAAATAGGCTTATCCACTCAAAAAACAGAAGAAATCAGAGTAGCTGCTCTCGTTCATGACATCGGCAAAATATTTACGCCTCTCAATGTTTTAAACAAACCCGGAAGGTTGGATGATGCTGAACGCGCAATAATGGCTGAGCATGCTCCTTTGGGGAAAAAATTCCTTAAACAGCTTGGTTTGACAAAAATAAATAAAGTTTTTGATAATGCGTCTGAACTTGCTGAAAAACATCATACTTCTTTTAAAACATTACATTTTTCCAAAACAAAGACAACTGAAGAAGAAGTTCTTGAATTGTCTGATGTTTTTAACGCTTTAACAAAAAAGAGGGTTTATCATAGACCTAAAACGCCTTATACTGCTTTAAAAATCATGCAGGAAATGCAACAAAAAAGACAATTATGGACTCCTGTATTTTTTGAAAAATTTACAAAATTTGTAGAAAAAAATTATTGTAAAAAATAGTTTGCTTAAATTATTTTTCAAGTTTTACTTTGTTGTTGTCATTGCGAGGCTTAAAACACCTCTAAAATCAATGCTTTTTCTAACGAAGTAATCTAAATTCAATCTTGTTTTTTTGGATTGCTTCGGACTAAAGTCCTCGCAATGACAACAAACAGAGTAAAGTTTTGAAGGATTGAGTGCTTACAAAGCAGCTTTGCTGCCTCGCAATGACAGTTCCTGAAAGATAGAAACTTTAACCGGATAGTTTCTTAACTTATATTCTGTATTTATGCCTCGCAATGACAAGGGGAAATTAATTGAACCACTGCAAAATTTATGCGATAAAATGAAAAGGAAAAGGCAAAATCGTATAAATTTTTAGGAGTTTAAGAAATTGCAAAAAAGAGAAAAATTAATGTCAGGCATGCGTCCTACAGGAAAGCTTCATTTAGGGCATTATATGGGTGTTTTAAAAAACTGGCTTCTTCTTCAAGATGATTATGACTGTTTTTTTGCAATAGCAGACTGGCATGCCCTCACTACAAAATTTGATCAGACAGAGAATTTAAGGCAAGACATCCTTGATGTTGCTCTTGATTGGCTTGCTTGCGGAATAAATCCTGAAAAATCAGTTATTTATGTGCAGTCGCTTGTTCCTGAAACAGCGGAGCTTCATCTTTTATTAAGCATGATAACTCCTCAAAACTGGGTGGAGCGAGATACCACCTTAAAAGACATGGTTAAAATAATCAGAAGCAAACCTATTAAAGAAGCTTTTGAAGTTCCGGGTGATTTTAAAAATGATGATGAAGAAAAAAAAGCAGTTACTGAAAAAATGCATGAAATAAAAAATGAAAGCATTAGTTATGGGCTTTTGGGGTATCCTGTTTTGCAGACGGCTGATATTATTCAGTTTAACGCTTCTCTTGTTCCTGTCGGAAAAGACCAGCTTGCGCATCTTGAAATCTCGCGGGACATTGTAAGGCGATTTAATCATCTTTACAAAACAGCTTTAATCAAAGAACCTCAGCCAAAATTAACCGAAATTCCTATGTTAAAAGGCATTGACGGTCAAAAAATGGGGAAATCTTTCAACAACGACATAAAAATTTCTGATTCCGAAGAAGTTACAACGAAAAAAATAATGCGGGCTATAACAGACAGAACAAGGATTCAAAAAACAGATAAAGGTCATCCCGAGCTCTGCGAAGTGGTTTGTCCTTATTATGAAATTTTTGCGGACGAAGAAACCGTTAAAAAACAGCGACACAACTGCGAAAATGCTTTATGGGGCTGCGCGGACTGCAAGCGAGAGCTGGCTTCCATTATAAACAGTCAGTTTAAAGATATTAGAGAGAAAAGGCTGGAGCTTGAAAAAAATCCCGCTTATATTCATGAAATAATAAAGACAGGAAGCCAAAAAGCCAGAGATGAATCGGCTTTGTTTTTAAAAGAGATTAAAAAAGCAATGCAGCTTTATTAAAAGGAATTAGATTGCCACGTCGTTGCTGAGCAACTCCTCGCAATGACAGGATTATAAATTAGAAAGAGATAATAATGGAATCAAATTTATTAAATGCATTTTTATTATCATTATTTGCGGGGATTTCAACCGGTATTGGCGGAATATTAGCTTTTTTCATAAAAAAGGACAATATTCTTGCTTTATCACTCGGTCTTGGTTTTTCGGCAGGAGTTATGATTTATGTGTCATTCACAGAAATTTTACAAGAATCTAAGCATTATTTAATCTCTTCTTTTGGTGATAATACCGGAGAATGGCTTAATATTGTTTTGTTTTTTGTGGGAATAACCTTGGCAGCACTCATTGACAGGCTTCTTCCTGACACCATGAGCCATAATATATTTGATTCTTCTTGTCCTCATTTAAATCAAGAAGAAAAACTTTCAAAATGCAAATTATGCCGAACAGGTTTATTTATGGCAGTTGTACTGGCTATTCATAACTTTCCTGAAGGGCTTGTAACTTTTATGTCGGGTCTGACAGATATAACTCTCGGAATTTCCATCGCTGTCGCAATAGCAATACACAACATTCCTGAAGGAATTGCCGTTGCTCTTCCTATTTATCATTCTACAGGAAGCAAAAGAAAAGCTTTTGGATTCTCTCTTCTGTCAGGTATGTCTGAACCCCTCGGCGCAATAATCGGGTATTTCTTTTTAAGATCAATTTTAAATGATTTTACTTTTGGAGTATTATTAGCGGCGGTTGCGGGAATTATGGTTTATATTTCTTTCGATGAACTGTTGCCAATGGCAAGAGAATACGGTAATGGGCACGTTGAAATACTTGGCGTTGTTCTTGGCATGTTTGTTATGGCAGTAAGTCTTGTGTTGTTGTAAAACCTTAATGGCGCTGTCATTGCGAGGAGCTTGCGACGAAGCAATCTAAAACCAGTCATTATTTTTTGGATTGCCACGGGCTAAAGCCCTCGCAATGACAGCGCCAGAAAAAAAGAAACTTTAACCAGATTGCTTCGCTTTGCTCGCAACGACAATCAAAGTTAATTAGTAATTGAAGTTAATTAATATAAACATAAAAAAATAGAGGCTGAAAGCCTCTGTATTATGAGATGGTAGGTAGGATTATAATTACATTTTTAAAAATTTACATATAATCCAGCAATGAAGGCTGGATTACTTGAGAGCTTACCTGAAGAGACGCCTGAAGCGCTGTTTGCTGAAACTGTAATTCGGATATTGTTTTTGCCATATCAATGTCTTCCGCGCCTGATTTTATTTGTGTAAGGTTTAATTGGTCATCCTGAAGATTTGATTTTGTCATTTCAAGTCTGCTTGAAAGACTTCCCAGCTCTGACTGCGCATTAAGAATTGTTTGTAAATTAGTATCAAGACTAGCCAATTGTTGTCTTACAAAATCTTTATCCGGTGCCGGCATTGCAAGTTCATTGCTTAAAGCTATAAGAGTTCCTAAAAGTCCTTGTTGATGAGTTATCTCATCACCAGAGGCAGGCGTAGCATCAGGATCTTCTATCCAATATTCTCCAAAAACCGAATCACCGCTAATATTTACCGGTATGGTAACACCATCGCTTATTTCAACTCTTCTTTCATGGCTTCCATCAGGAGAACCATTGTATTGGATTTCTCCGGCAACCGGAGCTGTAAAAGGAGTAGGCTCTGTTTGAAGTCCGCCAAATATAAATTTTGTTCCGAATTTTGTATTTCCGATGTCTTTAACTTGCTCTATTATTTGTTTTATCTGCGAGTTAAGAATTGTCATTTCTTCAGGACCTGAAGATGCGTTTAATGCTTGCAGTGTTAATTCTTTGGTTGTGTGAACCGAATCAATCGTAGTTAATAAGGCTGTTTCCGCTGTTTCCAGTTCACCTTTGGCATTATCAATATTTTTCAAATAATTATCTATTTTTCCTAAAGAATTATTTGCTGAAACAACTGAAATACTTGCAAGAACATCATCAGAAGCTTTTGTTATTCTTTTTCCCGAAGATATTTGCTCTTGTAAGTTAACAAGTTTTGATCTGTTTATTAAAAGGTTATTAACGATACTTTCACTTGTATATCTGTTTGTAATTCTTGTAAACTGCATAAAACCTACCCCGTTAACCCATCATGTTTATTATTGTTGTTAAAGTTTGACTAATAGTTTGCATAACCTTTGCCGAAGCCTCATAAGATCTTTGAAATCTTACCAGATCTGTTAATTCTTCATCAAGACTAACCCCTATTACTGATTCTCTTTTTTGTGTAATCTGCTGCAGAATATTACTTTTTATATCGTAGTTATCCTGAATGTTTTTTGATTGTGTGCCAATTTTTCCCGTGACATTTGTTATGTATCCCTGTGTTGTAGCACCGCCAAGTATTGCCAGACCTTGATTTCTAAGCTGTGACATTAACAGGGCATTGCTTCCGTCACCTGTTTCTGTTAAATTACTGGTTAAACTTGCTGCGGCTATTTGGTATGGATCATCGGAAATAACCGCGTTTACCGATATATTTCCGGCTGTTATTGTTCCGCTTGAATCCGAATCAACAAAGAAATCTTCGGGATCAGGATCAGTGCCAAGACTGGGCGGTATCGGATTTGATAAGTTGTCTGACAATTCATTCGGATTTACCGAGCTGTCAATATATCTTCCGCCTGTTTGAACAGTATTTACAGCAGTTGCAAATTCACTTGCAAGACTATTTAAAGAATCCATTATTCCTTTTATTGTTAATTTGTCGGCATCATCTCCGCCTGTTTGAAGAGTTGCGGCTATTTTCCCTGATGTAATAAGTGAATACGCATTAGTTGAAAAAACACTTCCGGCATCATTTTTAATTTGCACTATTGAAGGATTATCATTTGTAACTCCTGCCTGAATTTCAAAAAAACCTGATCTTTCTCTTCCTCTTACAAGTTCTATCGAACCAAGCTTAAGAGTTACTGTATTATTGCTTTCATTTGTTATATTTACGGGAATATATTCTGAAATTTTATCCAGCAATTCATCTCTTTGATCTAAAAGGGCATTGGGAGTCATTCCCTGAGAGGTTGAAAGATTAATTTGGTCGTTTAAATTTGCTACCGCGCTTAATTTATTGTTTAAATCGTTTATATCTATACTTAACTTACTTTGAGTAAGGGTTTCAGGTAGGGTTATATCTCCAACAAGACCTGTTTTAGCGTTTTGTAGGCTTGTATAAGTATTGTTAAAAGTAGTAGCAAGCGTTATGGCATTTTGAACAACGCTGTTTCTTACAACAAAATCATTTGGATTAGACGCAAGCTGACTTAAGCTGTTATAAAAATCGTTTAATGTTTTATTTAGCCCTGTATCATCTAATTCATTAACAATATTTTCCAATTGTACAGCATTATCCGTATATTCTTTGTAATAACTTAAGTCAGTTGTTTCTCTTCTTAAAGAATTATCAAGAAAAGCGTCCCTGTTTCTTGACACGCTGTCAATAATTGCCCCCATGCCGCTTTGTGTAGCATCAACAGCATTTTGATACGGAGATACGTTGCTTGCCTGAGATATTTCAAGTCTTTGTTTGCTGTATCCTTTAGTGTTCATATTGGCAATGTTGCTGTTGATGATATCAATAGCAGCCTGATTTAAGGATAAGGCTCTCTGCGCATTGTATACGCCGTATAGTGTTGATGGCATTTTATATATTTCTCCCCTTGTTTAAAAATAATCTGTCATTGCGAGGAAGCCCAAAAGGCTGACGTGGCAATCTATTCTTTTAAACTTCATGTTCTACCGAGCTTAAATCAAAAAGTCTTTTTTCTGCTTTAACCGCTCCTTTTTGGTTATAAGCCGAGCCTTCCGGAACCAGCGCATTTGCTATTACTACTATAGAATTTTCTATTATTTTTAAAGAATGTTTTAAAAGTTCCTTGTTTATTGTGTTTTGCTTTTGAATATTAGATAAAAGGCTTTTCATTTTATTTCTAAGGTTAAAAAGTTTTTTAGCCTGTTCTTTGTTTTCTATTCTTTCAATAATCTCTTTAAGCGTAGAATTATCCGGATAAATCTGTTTTCTTTTTTCTTCCAATTTTTCTACGATATAGTTGTATTTTTCAAGTTCTGCATCTACAACTCTTACTTTTTCCATATCGTTGTTGATAAGATGCTCTTTTTTTCCGCTAATATATTCTTCAAGCTTTGAATAAGCTTCTATTTCCTGGTTTAAGATTTTTTCCAGTTCCAAAATTGCTTTATTATCCATTTTACCCTCCCGAGTTGTTGTTATTGGGCTTTTATGCTGTGTAATCAGCTAAAATGCTTTTGCCGTAGCTTAAAGCATATTTTATATCTTCTTCCTGCACATCCTGTTTATTGTATTTCCCCATAAATTCTTTGATTTCCCCGATGTATTGTTTGTTTTTTTCCATAAAATCGTCTGTTTTAACTTCTTCTGTCTGTTTTTTAATGCTTATATCCTGTGATGAGATGGAAAGTTTTACATCTTCCTCGCTAAACCCGTTTTTTAAGATTTCATTTTCTTTAGACAATTTATTTGTATTTTCAAAAGCCTGTTTTGCTCTCAAAAATTGGATACCGCTTATGCCTGAATTTATGCTGCCTACTTCCATACTCATTACCCTTTTTTAAATCCTGTCTTTCATTTGTTCATAAATTTGTTGCGCGAAACCAAGCGAAGTTTGAGGTGTTGACGCAATATTTTTTGCGATTTCTTCATTCATCATTGATCTGAACATTTCTTCCCCTCTTCCGCCTGAAAATTCTTCACTTCTTTCTACGGTTGAATTAAGGGTTTCAAGAAATTTGTTTAAAAACACCGCTTCAAAGTCCTGCGCTGTTTTTTTTAATTTTTCATCATCCATTTTATTTTTATCTGCGCCTGAAAGTTCTTCCAGTTTTTTGCCCTGAAGATTGAACATTGATGCGCTTATATCTGTTGGATTTATCATTTTACTTTTCCTTTTTGTTTTTGATTTGATTTGTCATTCCGAGCGACCAACGGAAGCATGGGAATCGCAAGGTCTTGTGTGATTATGCGATTGCTTCGTCGCTAAGCTCCTCGCAATGACAACCGTTTCTAAATTATCTCTAATGTTGCCTGCAAGCTTCCTGCTTCTTTTAAAGCCTGAAGAATTGAAATTAGGTCATAAGGAGTAACACCTATCGAATTTAAAGCCCTTACGAGGTCGCTAAGATTCGCATTTGAAGGCATTTCTATTACTCTTCCGGCTTCTTTATTTATGCTAATCTGGCTGTTTGAAGTTCCTTGCGTTGCGCCTCCGCTTGAAAGAGCTGTCGGTTGAGAAATTTCATTTGTTGTGCTTACCGTTACTGTTAAGTTTCCATGGGCTACGGCAGCAGGAAGAAGTTTTACATTGTTTCCTATAACTATAGTTCCTGTTCTTTCATTAATTACAACTTTTGCCACGGAATCCGCCGTTGATAATGTTAAGTTTTCAAGAATAGAAATAAAACTAATCCTGTCATCATTAAATTTATCAGGAATAGTTATTTGTATTGTGCTGCCATCTATTGCTTTTGCGGGAGCAATAGTTGATGTTACAACTTTTGCGACTCTTGCAGCCATTGTAAAATCCGTTTTATTAAGAACCAGCTTAAGTCCTGCTTCATCGCCTATATCTGAAGTGATATCTCTTTCTATAATTCCGCCGCTTGGTATTCTTCCCGAGGTTGTAATGCTTGTTCTTGCCGAGCTTCCGTTTGAAGAAACATCAGTTCCCCCTGTGCTTATAGCTCCTTGAGCCACAGCCACAACTTCGCCGTTAGGAGCAAGAAGCTGGGTTTGAATCAAAACTCCCCCTTCCAAACTTTTGGCATCAGCCATCGAAGAAACAAGAACATCAATTTTATCGCCGCTTCTAACAAAAGGCGGAACTATCGCGGTAACTATTACAGCAGCGGTGTTTCCTTTTTTTATATCATCCGGTTTATCAACAACTGTTCCAAGGTTTTTTAACAAAGAAACGTTTGTAATCTGTGTTGATTTACTGTTGTCGCCTGTTCCCGGAAGACCGACAACCACGCCATAACCAACCAGCTGGTTTTCTCTTATGCCGTCGATATGTGTAACGTCTTTAATTCTTACGCTGTAAGCGTTTGCTTTTAATCCGCAGCAAATAAAACTGATTGCCAATAAAGCAATTACAATTAATATTTTTTTATTTTTCCCAACTACCATATACCATCTCCCGTTTTTTGTTGTCATCCCGAACTTGTTTCGGGATCTGTTAAGTGTTGAATAGATGCTGAAACAAGTTCAGCATGACGTAAATTTCTCTAGAACAGTACATTCATAAATTTGTTCATTATTCCTTCTGAATCCGAAGAAGAAGTTGTTCCTTTTCCTACAACCGCAAACTGGAAGTTTGCTATGTATTTTGAACTTACTTGTCCGCTGTTTGTAATAAATCGCGGATCCACAATTCCACTAATCAAGACTTCTGCTTTTTCTCCCGAATTTATTGCTATTTTTTTACCTTGAATCACAAGATTTCCGTTAGGTAAAAGCTGTATAACCTGCGCTGTTATAGTATCTGTTGATTTTGTCGTTCTTACTACTTTTGCCTGGTTGCCCGTTGTGGTGTTTCCGCCATAACCATCGAGACTTTTAAATTTATCCGTTTTAAATAAAGTATTTAAAATCGGTGTAAAAGAATCTTCGGCAGAAGAGGTATTTGCAATATCAAGTTTAACTTCGCTGGTTGCCGATGAATCTTCTTCAATTAATACCGTTACGACATCGCCTATGCTTTTAGCTTTTACTGTATTAAACAAAGATCTTGGCTGTGTATAATAAACACCCTGCGAAATTCCTGTTCTAAACAAGGATTCAGCAAAAACAGGAGCATTTGCTGCTGACAAAACCGCTATCATTATTAGAATGTGTGATGTTTTTCTTTTCATTTTGTTTTCCCTTTTTTATTCGTCATTGCGAGCGAAGCGAAGCAATCCATAATTTATTTTATTATTGTTGTTTATTTTAGATTGCCGCGTCGGTGCTTTGCACCTCCTCGCAATGACGATTAAATATTAACCAAAACCGTGTTTTCACCAATTATTCTCCCCATATAATCTTTTCTGTAATTTTTACTTCTTACTTTTATGTAATCCCCGATGCTTCCCCTATCAAGAGCTATTGCCGGTATAGTTATCGAAACCGACGGTGTTTTGAAAATGACTGAAACAGGGCTGTCTTTAACTATTGCCGGAATATTTTCTATATAATTAGAATCTATAACATCTCCCGGTTTATAATTCTTTTCTGACAAATGTGTGTAAGGATCAAAATCTTTTCTTATAAGCGTTTTGGGCAAATAAGTTATGTCTTTTTCTTCAAGAGCAACTTTTGTTAAGATTTCTCCTCTTTTAATATAGTCTTGTGCCACCCATACTTTGTCATAAACACTTATTTTTGCCTGGGTGATAAAAGATTTGTATTCTTCGCCGTTAACAAGGATGTTAACTCTTACTATTGTTATCGGATTAAAAAACCTGTTATTTATTTTTGTTTCTATTTCAACTTTTCCGTTTTCTCCTTCGTTTGTTTCTATTTTGTCATAAGGGAAATTAGCTATTTCAACTTTAATAGTCCCTTTTACGTTTGTTTTTACCTGTTCTTCAACATCTTTTTTTATTTTTTCTTTTAAAAACTTCAAATCTAAAACAGCGGCGCCGGCTTTACAGGATAAAGCCGAAAAAATTAAGATTAATACTGCTGTTTTTAATGTTTTTTTCAAAGTTTTTCCTTTTATTATTGTCATGCTGAACTTGTTTCAGTATCTATTCAAGATTAATTAAACTGTTAACTTAAATTGTTCGCGATTTGTAAGATTGTGTCTGATGATTTAATTATTTTTGAATTTGCTTCAAAAGCTCTTTCTGCCTGAATAAGATTGATTAATTCTTCAACAACCTGAACGTTTGAATTTTCAACAAACCCTTGCTGGATAGAACCGAATCCTTCCTGATTTGCCGTTCCTTCTATAGCTTTTCCCGAAGCTGATGTTTCAGCGTAAAGGTTTTTACCTATAGCGGATAATCCGCCGGCGTTTGCAAACTTGGCAAGCCGCAAAGATCCTACTTCTGTTTGTTCGGTTGTTCCCGGTGTTGTAACACAAATTTTTCCATCAGGAGTAATGGTTATATCTTTCGCGTTAGTTGGAACCGTTACCTGCGGTTGAATAATAAAACCGTCGCTTGTGCATAACTGACCGTTTCCGTCTATTTTTAAACTTCCGTCCCTTGTATAAGCCGTGGTTCCGTCATCCATTTGAACTTCCAAAAAACCATCGCCTTCTATCGCAACGTCAAGTTTTCCGCCTGTTGATTTGAACGCGCCTTCCGCAAAATCTCTTGCTGTGGCGGAAGTTCTTGTACCAAGCCCTATTTGGATTCCTACAGGCTGGTTTGTTCCTTGCGCAATTTGAGCTCCCGGCGCTTTTATCGTTTGAGAAAGCAAGTCCTGAAACTCTGTTCTTACTTTTTTATACCCTGTAGTGTTAACGTTTGCTATATTGTTGGAAATAACGTCAATATTTACCTGCTGCGCCATCATCCCCGTTGCTGCTGTTGTTAAAGACCTTAACATTTTTTATCTCCCCTTTTTTTATTATCTTGTTTTTTGTCACCCTGAACTTGTTTCAGGGTCTAAGATTCCGAAAAAAATTCGGAATGACTGTTTGCTTTTACTGTATTACACGACCAACTTCATTTACAGCTTTACCTAAAGTCATTTGTGTTGTTTTTACCACTTTTGACAATGATTCATAAGTTCTTGTCGCAGAAATTGTATTAATCATTGTTTCTATTACATTAGAATTTGAACCTTCTATAAAACCCTGTTCTATTTTGCCGTTTTTAGCTTCTACGGGTTTTATATCACTATTTGCTGTTTTAAATAAAGCATTTCCGGCTGTTATTAAATCAGTTGGTTTTTCAAAATCCACTATTTTTAATTTGCCTACCGGTTGTTTATCCAAAAAGATTTTTCCGTCCGGAGCAACGTTTAATTTATTAAAACTGATGCTTGTATTTGTATTCCCCTGACCAATTTTTATAGCTGATCCGCTTTCATCTAAAACAGGGTATCCGTCTTTTGTGACAAGAGTTCCTTCTTCGTTAAGCGTAAAGCTCCCGTTTCTTGTGTAATTGTCGCCATTTTCTGTTCCAACAACGAAAAATCCGTTGCCGTTAATGGCAAAATCAAGTTTATTATCTGTTTTTCTCATCGCTCCCTGTTTTAAATCAATTATTGTAGAATCAAGCGTACTGCCGGAACTTAAAGTTCCAAGATTTTTATCCTGATTAAAGCCATCTTCTTTACTTTTTTCTTGTACTGTTATATCGCTCACTCTTTTAAACACGGGTATAAGCTCTTTAAAGCCCGGTGTATTAACGTTAGCAAGATTGTTGGAAATAACGTCTATATTTAATTGTTGTGCCATCATTCCTGATGCTGCCGCGTTTATACCACTTACCATTTTTATTCAACTCCCGCCTTTTTTATAATGTTTTTCACATAATTTTGAGTTTCTTTGTATGGGGGAACTCCGCCGTATTTTTGAACTGCTCCCGAGCCTGCATTATAAGCCGCCAAGCCTAATTTTACCGAATCGTATTTATTTATAAGTGTCTTAAGATATTTTGTGCCTCCGGCTATATTTTGTTCAGCATCAAAAGGATTTCTTACTCCCAGACATTTTGCTGTTGAAGGCATTAATTGCATTAAACCCATAGCTCCTGCTTGTGACACCGCTTTTGAATTAAACCCTGATTCTTGTTGTACTACTGCTTTTACGAGATTTTTATCTATGTTGTATTTTTGGGAATATTTATCAATTAAGTTTAATATTTCTCCTTTTGGAGCACCCGGAATCTCGGGAATATCAGGTAATGTTGTTGTGTTTGGAAGATTTAAATTATTATTGTTAAAATATTTTTCCTGTATGTTTATTTTATTATCGAGAATATCTCCAAAAGCATTGCCGGAAGGATTATTAGCCGCTTCGTTCATTCCAAAAAGAGAATTCAAACGGCTTTCTATTTCCTGAACACGTCTTATAGTTGTATCAATACTGCTTGTATCCATCCTACCCGATCATCCTTTTTTCTTCTTTAAAAAGGTCATAATATCCCACCTATATAAAGTTACAACATGCTGTAGACTTTCACATCAATCCGGGGGTGTAAATAAACCCCTCAAAAAAATACACCTCTCGGTGTATTTTTTTATCTTTTTTAAGAAATTGTCATTGCGAGGCATAAAAAATGAATTATAAGCTAAAATTAACCTAACGAAGCAATCTTCTAAAGTG
>Ga0209417_1004498_pt1 | contig 16592 bp, 4 predicted proteins | sample RifGroF2_FD_184002 | JGI IMG/M metagenome (GOLD analysis project Ga0209417, IMG submission 184002) | Groundwater microbial communities from Rifle, Colorado, USA - Groundwater F2 (SPAdes) (version 2) | ecosystem: Environmental > Aquatic > Deep subsurface > Groundwater | place: Rifle, Colorado... | reverse complement strand
GGAGTTTGGGAAGACGTTGTAGAAGTTTGGGAAGACGTTGGAGGAGTTTGGGAGGACGTTGTAAGACTTCGGGAAGACGTTGTAGAAGTTCGGAAGGACATCGGAAGGACATCGGAGGAGTTCGGGAGGACGTTGTAGAAGTTAGAAGCTGGGAAAATCTAACTGCTTTTTTGACTTCCCAGTTGAAATTAGAAAAATTATTTACACTACTAATCTGATTGAAAATTTAAATGGAAAAATCAGAAAATACACCAAAAACAAGCTTTCATTCCCTACAGATGATGCAGTCTTAAAGTCAACTTATCTGGCTCTTAGAGAAGCTACAAAAAAATGGAGCATGCCTATCAATAACTGGGATATTATTCTTAATCAATTTTTAATTATTTTTGCACCTAGATTAAAATGTTAAATAATTATACTTTTTAGTTTACACACTTTATTGGATAGTGTCGCTTTTAATCATAATTTTATCTTCTATTTATTACCTTTTAGTTTATCTTTTTTGCTGTTTTCAATAGAGCGTATGCTTTTTGCATTTAGCGGACTGACTACCTTTCTACCTGTTTCAGCTTCTAATTTCAAACGGGCTTCTTTGGCTATATTACCACCACGGCGTGCCACATCTTCGTGTTCGGGAAACGATTCGGGATTGGTTGTTTCCGATATTTCTTTGGTTGACAATTCGGCAAGCATATTGAGAACCAATTCTTTGTTGGTCATGTTATCACGAAGGTTTTCCTTTTTTAAGTCTTTGAATTTCTTGTATTCTTTAGCTGTTTTACCTGCCCATGTTTTGTATATAATGTCGGTTAAAGTAGCAAACTCAATACCTTCAACCAAATCTAAGCGTTTCCATTCATCGGTTAAGTTTTTGCGTATTTCTATACTTTTCAAGCGTTGATTTATCCAATTATCAGAATAACCCAAACGCTTATAATCTGTCATTGCTTGTTCAATAGATAATTCAGGGTCTTGTAGTTGGTCTAATCGTTGTTTCGCTACTTCGGCTAACCATAGCTTAAATGGTTCCGCTTTTTTTGAAGGAACTGACTGAATGATACGGAAAAGCTGTGCAGTATTGGCAGCTAATGTTTTACGCTGTTTCCCTGTTTCGGTGGTCATAGCTACCTGGGGACAATTTGTCCCTATGTAATCGCCGAGCAAGGTATCACGCTTACGCAACTTTTTCAAATAATCGGTAGGGTTGGCGCTATCGGTAAGTACATCAATTACATCTACTACCGAAAAATACCACTCTTCCTCTTCTTCGTTCCATGCCGAACGGATTTTTTTATCTTCAAAAAGTTTTATTGAGTTTCCTTTTTCCATAACGAAAATAGTGATTAATGGGTTAATAATTTAAAATCCAACAATCTGCCTCTGTAATATTCGTACTGTTTGCGACGTGCCTCTATTTCGGCAATCAAACGAACTGACAAATCATTTTCATTATTTAAATACGAAAATTCTTTATCAGCCTTAGTATGTAAATGGAAATCAGCCCGAAGCCAGATTGTTCTATTCTTAAAGATATTTTTGGTTTCGTTTTCCATTTTTAGATTCAAAAAAGTATCCTTTTAAAAAGTCAAATATAAGTAAAATTTAGTTACGTATAAAGATTTTAACCCAAATTAGTCATTAGGATTTTTTTGATAATAACAAATTCAAATTAATAGCTCCGAAGGAGCGACACAATAGTAACCACCTGCGAAGCGGGTGGCATGCATACATCTCTCAAATCCAAGCCCTAAAAGGGCGACACTAAAATCCCTTCTGACATCAGGGTGATAGAAGAACATGAAACGCCATCAATTGTTCTATTATGTTTTTTCTAATGACTAATCTGGGTTTAATGCATTATAGGGAGAATTACACGGAGAAGATGGGAATTACACGAAGTTCACGGAGTTTTTTATAAGACACACTTTTTTGAACGGTACCAAAAAAAACTCCTTAATATCCCTTTCTATTTTTACAATTTTATTCATTATTACTGTTTTTTTTAAATTTGTTCTACTACATCTATCAAATTAATTATTTCCGGATTATCACTTCGTTTTACTACAATTGTTGCAATTTTCCATACTCCTAAATTATCTTTTTGGTCATTAGTTATTCGAGCTTTTCTTGCATCACCAAAAACCATAAAGCCAAGATTCTCAATCTCTTTTAAATCTTTAGTTAAATTGAATCCAATTTCTACAATTTGTTGAGTTTCTATTGATCCCATTCCAATTAAATCTCCCCAGTCTCTCAAGGTCTGTAGAAATGAACCTATCAGCTCAACTTCTTTCTCATTCTTTAACTCATCATGGTCAAATTCTGATGCACCCATTCCATTTACTATATCAATCAATTCCTTTCCAGATGTTAGCCTTTTTAGAAGTTTTTGAGAGTTGTTTGAATTCCCTTTTATTGCTTTGTCAATTGTTAATTTGACCCATTTCTCATGATCGGCTTTTATTTTATGTAGATAGTCTTCTGTATATGTTTCAAATTTCTCGTCAATCATTCTGTGGTGATTTCTACAAAGTAAAATTAAGTTATTATATGCATCATAATCGTCTAAAAATTTTTTATGTCTTGGTCCCTTATTTTTACTACTTATAATATGACATTCTTCTCCTAAGTTTAGATTTATATCTTTATTGTCCTTTTCTGCAACAAGTTCTATTTTGCAACAAGCACATCTATTTCCTGACTTACCCCATAATATTTTTCTATTTTTTTCACTAATTGCCATAATATTTCTAAAAATTATTTATCACAATTAGCAACAGCCCTCTATTGCTTACCCGAACTTGTTTATATGAACAAAAAGCCTTTTTATTTTTATTCAAATCTATATTCATCTTAAACAATATTTGATTTTAAAAAACTGTATAATTCTTTGCCAATTAAAGAAATCACTACAAAAATAAAAAAACAACTTTTCATAATTATTGTTTTTTTACAACCTAATAATACTTAGGGGCAGAAAACATTTCTGCCCCTAAGTATGGTTTTTATCTTCCGAAAATAACTCTTTTGTTTATGTCACCTTTATCGGTTTTGATATTGATGAAATATACGCCATTGTTAAATTGCGAGACGTTTATTTGGTGTTTTTGTTCTTTAATTGTTTGATTTAGGTCTTGAGAGTAAACTATACGTCCAGATATATCATTAATAGTAATAGCTTTTGGAGTTGCGTCAGAGAAGCTAAATTCTACGTTAATGAATTGGTTAGCTGGGATTGGGTATATGTGTAAGTTGCTAATGATTACTTCTCCATTTTCGGCGATAGAGTTGTATTCCATAACTTCTATAAGCATTGTGTCTTGGGTAGTACCACAATTGTTAGTAGCAGTAAGTTTTACAACAAATAATCCATCGTATTCGTAATCGTAAACAGGGCTATATTCGTTAGATGTTTCACCATCACCAAATTCCCAAGAGTATGATTCTGCATATTTAGATTGATTGATAAACTTAACGAAATGAGCCGAATCAGTGAAGCTGAATGAAGCAATAGGTTTAGGGTCAATGTATATACTAAATCCATCTACAGGGATTATACAACCTGCATAATCAGTTACAGTTACTGCATAGAATTTGTCAGCTTCAGTAACTTTTATGCTAGGAGTTGAAGAACCACTATTCCATTTGTATTTATAGAATTTAGTACCATAGATATCACCTTTTAAGAATAACAGCATAGTGTCATCTTCACAAATTGTTCGGTCAGGATCATCAGCCATTAGTTCAGGTTTTTCGGTTACATGTATTTTAACTTCAGTCGTAGCCGATACGCCAGTACATCCGTTAGTGTCAACTACTTCAACATAGTAGTTACCAACAGTTGTAATATTAATAGAATCTGTTGTTTCTAAGTTTGGACTCCAAATAATAGTTGCATAGCTAGGGTCTGTAATTAATTTAAGAGTAGTATTGACTGGGTTAAGAATTAAATCATTATCACAGAATCCTGTTTTGCCATTAGTAGCAAATATAACAGGTTCTACAAATTGATTAACTTTAACATTAACAGTGTCGATATCAAAGCAACCATTTAATGAAATTATTGTAATAGTATAACTTGTTGTTACGGATGGGAAAACCAATGCTTTAGTGTCATAGTTGCCAGTGCTCCATTTAATAGAACCACCTGTGTAATTAGTTGAAGCTGTTGCATCCAATATAACAGGAAGACTGTTGCTACAAGTAGTAACATCAGCACCAGCATTAGCTATAGGTGAAGGCATTATTTTTAGAGCAATTGTTTTATTGTTTTGGCAAAGGTTAATATCAGTAACAGTAACGGTGTAATTGATAATACTGTCAATTGTTGCAGTAGGAATTACAGTTATAGTATCTTCAACTTGAGTGGTGTTCCATAAATAAGTAATACCACCTTGAGCAATAAGTTCGAAATAAGAACCACTACAAACAGTATCTGAATTAGCCAATATATTAACAACAGGAAGAGAGTTAACATATACGCTGAAAGAGTCAATTGCATAACAACCAAAAGTGTTGAAAACAGTAACAATAAATGTGCTGTCATAAGTTGGAGCAATATTAATTGCATCTGTTAAGTCGCCTGTTGACCATACATAAGCAGTACCAGCAGTAGCTGTACGGATTACATTATCTCCAAAGCATATTGTTGTGTCAATACCTGAGTATGCAGTAGGAAGAGGATTAACAGTTATTTCAACTGAATCAATTACATTACATCCGTATTGATCATATACTGTAACAAAGTATTTAGTCATTACTAATGGTTTAACTGTAAGAGTGTCATTTGTTGTTGCATTATCCCACAAGTAAGAAGCACCACCTTGGGCAATAAGCTTGATTGAATCATTTAAGCATATTGCATCATCACTAGTGAGAGTTGCTATAGGAAGAGGAATAATGTTATAAGTTACAAAAGCAGAATCAATACAACCGTTAACGTCTGTAATTATTACAGAGTAAATAGTTGTATCGACAGGAGTGTCAAATATTGTATCATTTATTGAAGCAGATGGACTCCATAAGTAAGTATCTGTAGCATTTGCGTTTTTGTTTAATAATTGGATATCTGTTCCGAAACAAACAGAAGTATCATTTCCAATATTAATTATAGGCAAAGGATTAACAAATACATTAACTGTGTCAGTTTGAGAACAACTATTAGTATCAGTTACGGTAACGATAAAGTCTTTAGTAACAGAAGCAGTAATAATATTAGTGTCTAGCATTGTTGCATTATCCCAATTGTAAACGATACCTCCTGTAGCAATTAATGTATCAGTTACACCGTAACATAAAGTTATGTCAGCACCTGCATTAGCTATAGGTAAAGGATTAACTGTAATAATAACACTGTCCATTGTGCTACAACCGAAGAAGTTTGTTGCAGTAGCATAATAAGTAGTTGTTATTGCAGGAGCAACAATAATTGTTTGTACATCATCATTAGTACTCCAGTGGTAAGTGTCTCCACCATTAGCTGTTAAAGTTACAGATTTGCCATAACAAATAGTTTGGTCAGCATCAGCATCAGTATATGGCACAGGATTAACATAAATATCGATAGTGTCAAAAGCAGAACAACCAACAGAGTCTAAAGTCATAACAATGTAAGTAGAGAAAGGAGTTACAGTATCTGGGCTAACAACTATTTCAGAAGTTGTTTGTCCGTTATTCCATATATAAGATTCTCCACCAAATGCTTTTAGAGTAACACTTTCACCATAACAGATTGTCTTGTCAATACCAGCTTGAGCCCAAGGTAAGAATACAATGATATCATCAGTAGCTGTACAACCGTTTACATCAGTAACACTAACATTATATGTTGTGGTTTTAGAAGGGTTTACATTAGGGTTTTGAATATCTGTGAAATCAATACTATCATTTGGAGTCCAAAGGAAAGTATTAGCAGATGTTACAGTAGGAATATTAAATACATCTCCATTACATATTCTTACATCATTACCAGCATTAACAATAGGTAATTCATTAACTTTAACAACAATGTCATCAGTAGAAGAACAACTATTAGCATCTGTAGCAGTAACGGTATATGTTGTAGTAATTAAACCATAAGCCATAGGTGTAGCTGTATCTATTCTGTCTAAGCCATAAGAAGGTGACCATTGATAAGTTAAACCTCCAGTAGCGTTAAGTTGAACTTTTTGCCATAAGCAGAAAGCAGTATCATTACCAGCGTTAACAACAGGTAAAGCATTAACATTAACAACAAGAGAGTCTATATTAACACAACCTTTAATGTCAGTTATAGCAATTTTATAAGTTGTAGAAACAGCAGGAGAAGCCATTGGGTTTTCAATGTTATCTGCACTTAATCCAGCTTGAGGAGTCCATACGTAATTAACAGCATTAGCATTAAAGCCTGAAATCATTACACTATCATTAAAGCATATAGTTTTGTCACCAGAAGTGTTAATTATAGGCAAGTTGTTTACTATTATTTGAATATCGTCAGTAGCAGTACAACCATTGTCGTCAGTTACAGATAATAAGTATTGAGTATTAATAACAGGTTTGGCATAAGGATTCGCTACAGTATAATCTGTAAGTCCTAAGTTTGCAACATCCCATTGGTATGTAACAATATTATGCAAGCTTTGAGCAATCAATTGGATTGAATCTCCAATACAAATTGCGTCATCAGCCCCAACATATAAGTCAGGCAATTCGTTTACAGTTATATTAATATCATCAACAGCCACACAACCGTTTACATCAGTAACAGTAACATAGTATGTTTCATCAATACTTGCAGTGATTGGGTTTACTTCTGTATTAACACTATTACTCCATTTATATGATACTCCTCCGTCGGCATCAAGGTTAACAGTAGAGTTTTTACAAACAGTAATGTCGTTACCAGCAAAAGCAAGCGGTAACGGATTAACCGTAACTGTAACAGCCTTAACAACACTACAACCGAATAAGCTAATAGTAACATTATATGTAGTTGTTACAAGAGGTTTAACTGTTAAATAACTATTTGTAGAGCCATCAGACCATAAATAGTTGTCACCACCAGCTGCAAGCAATGTTGTGCTATCACCTATACAAATTGCAACATCAGGACTAACCATAGAATTTACAGAAGGATCAATAACCATAACAACAACATCATCTGAAGCCGAACAACCATCTTTGTAAACGATAACCTCATAAATAATAGAAGTATCAGGAGTTACAGTAATTTTAGCAGTATTTTGTCCAGAACTCCAGAAATAAGTAGTTCCACCAATAGCTTCAAGGTCAATAGTTGTACCTAAACATATAGTGCGATCTCCACCAGCATTAGCAACAGGAATATCATTAACATATACAATAATTTCATCCGTATCAGAACAAGTATTATTGTCTTTTACTGTTACTTTATAAGTGTTTGTAGCAAGAGGGCTAACAATAACAAGAGTATCATTTGTTGAAGCATCTTCCCATAAGAAAGAAGTTCCACCTGTTACAACTAAAACAGCATCAGAACCCTTACAAATACTATAATCTGCACCTAAGTCAGCAACTGGAAGCGGATTAACAGTAACAACAATCTCATCAGTATCAGAACAACCGTATTGGTTAGTTGTAGTAAGAGTATATGTGACAGTTACAGATGGGCTTGCAAAAGGATATTGTGTTGTAGAATCAGTTAAACCATAAGAAGTGCTCCAAGTGTAAGAACCACCTATTCCAGCACCATCAGGCAATAATTGGATATTTTGTCCATAGCATAAAGATGTATCTTTTCCTGCATTAGCAGTAGGAAGGTCAAATACACTAACAAGAACATTATCTGAAACTTTACAATTGTTTAAGCTAACAGTAACAGCATATATAATAGAGAAATTATCTTTAACTGTAATAGAAGGAGTAGTTTTTCCATTGCTCCAGAAATAAGAATCTCCACCAGTAGCAGTAAGAACGATAGAATCACCACGGCACATTCCAGTATCGTTAGTAAGTGTCATTATAGGATATGCGTTTACTGTCACTATTACCTCGTCAGTAGCTGTGCAACCATTGTCATCCGTACCAGTTACAGTGTAAGTGGTATTAATAGTTGGTTTTGCCATTGGAGAAGCGATAAGATTATTATCTAGTGATTCAGTTGGTAACCAATTGTAAGTTTTAGCACCTCCAACATTAATAGTAATGCTATCACCAATACATATTGCAAGATCTGCACCAGCACTTACTATAGGCAAGTTGTTTACATAAATAACTGCACTATCAAGTATTGAGCAACCTTCTGCATTTAAAACAGTAACATAGTATGTTGTAGTTGTAATTGGGTTTACAGTAATTTTTGCAACACTTTCGCTTGTACTCCAATTAAAAGTAGAACCACCAGCAGTAAGCACTTCAATGTTTGATGTTTGTCCAACACAAATTGTGTCGTCATCAATATTGATAGTTAAAGCAGGAAGATTATTAACCTTTACAACAACATCATCAGAGTTTGTACAACCATCTTTAGATATAGTAACTTCGTAAGTTGTACTAATAATAGGGGAAATAATATTGTCAGAAGTATAAACATTATTACTCCAAGAGTAAGTATCGTAAGTATTAGCAACTTTTAAAGTAATTTGATCTCCATTACAAATTGTAAAGTCAGTGCCAGCATTAACTACAGGAATAGGATTAACGTTAATAGTAACCGCAGCTGTATTTACACAATTATTAGCATCCGTAACAGTTACTGTATATATAGTAGTGTCAACAGGTGATGCATTTAGAGAATCAATATTTGTATAATTAAGACCTGCAACAGGCGACCAAGTGTAATTAGCAAATCCAGGAGTGCTTGCCATTATCGCAATAGAATCTCCAGCACAAATAAATGTATCTTTAGAAATAGTAATTATAGGTAGAGAATTAACTGTAACAGTTATCATGTTCGTGTTACTACAAGAGTTATTGTCGGTAACAGTAACATTATAAGTAGTATTTGTAGTTGGGTATACCTTAACAGTATCCTTAGTATTATCATTAATATCTGTATTTGGTGCCCATAAATAAGAAGTTCCTCCTGTAGCAACAAGTGTAGCCGTATCATAAATACATATTGTTTGGTTGCCATTAGTATTAACAATAGGCAATGGATTTACATAAACAATAACAGTATCTTTATCGGTACAAGAGTTAGCATTAGTTACCTTTAATATATAAGTAGTAGTTGCAATAGGTTTTGCCCAAATAGTAGTGTTAGTACTATCATTGTTACTAATAGTTAAACCGTTATTCCATAAAGCAGTATATGCAGGATTAGTAATAATTTGAGTGCTATCACCGAAGCATATAGTTTTATCAAATCCAGCATCTGCAACAGGGAGAGCAAAAACATCTATTATTGCAGAAGAAGTTTCTTGACAACCATTAATATCTGTAACATTCACAGAATATGTGCCGATAACATTAGGAGTAACAAACACCGTGTCATTAGCAGGTAAACCATTATCCCAATTATAAATAATTCCACCAGAAGCAATAATTCTAGCTTGAGTACCAATACAAACAGTTTGACTAGCAGGACTAACAACAACAATTGGCAATGTATTTACAACAATGAATTTTGAAGCATTGTTTTGACAACCATTAGAGTCAGTTCCTATAACTGTATATATTGTATTAACAATAGGTTTTGCATAAACACTGTCTTTTGCAGGTAATCCATTATCCCAAACATAAGAAACTCCACCTTGAGCAACAAGTAATAATGAATCATTTAAACAAATAGTATCTTTAACAGAAGCTATTGTAATCGTTGGTAAATCATTTACAAATACACTAACAGTATCATAGTTTACACAAGTGTTAACATCAGTTTCTTTTAGAATATATGAATGAGAAACATTAGCAACAGTATTAACTGAGGTTAACGAGCCCAGTCCATCACTCCATAAATAGGTACTTGTTGCAGAAGGAGTTTGAACATTAAGGTTTATCATATCTCCTTTACAAACAGTGTCTTTATTAATATTTGCAATAGTTAAAGGTAGAGGATTTACAGTGATTACTATATTTGCAGTATTAACACAAGCATTCAAATCCGTAGCAGTAACATTATAAGTAGTTGTCACAAGTGGATTTATAATAACAGAATCGTTTGCAGGAAGTGTGTTATCCCAAATATATGATAAAGCTCCATTTACTTTCAAATAAGTAGTATCACCAAAACAAAGAGTGTTATTTCCTGCTGCAATATTAACAATAGGTAGAGGATTAACAACTACCATAATAGAATCTTTCGCAGAGCAATTATTTGCATTAGTAACAGTAACCACATAATAAGAAGTAGTAGTAGGCTTAGCATAAATACTATCTTTTATAGCATTTGCCCATACATAAGATTTAGACCAATCATAAGAAACTCCACCCGATGCATTAATCAAAAGACTATCACCATAACAAATAATATCATTAACGCTAAGAGTTACAGTAGGGAGAGTGTTAACAAGAACTACTGTTGAAGCAGTATTTTTACAAGTGTTAACATCTGTAGCGGTAACATAATAAGTAGTTGTAAGCATTGGTGCATCTTTTACTTGAGAAGTTGTATTTGCAGTAAAGTTCCATTTGTAAGTAACACCACCAAAAGCATTAAGAGTAACACTATCTTTTTGGCAAATAATATTATTGTTTGGCATAATGCTAACAGCTGGTAATTGGTTAACAGTAACAACCACGGAATCAAAGTCCTTACAACCATTCATATCAGTTATTGTAACAATATACGTTGTTGTCGAATCAGGGAATGCAGTAGGTGCTTGTATAATATTATTGTCTAAACTAACAGAAGGAGTCCAAAAATAATTTGCTCCGATTGTACCACTGATTTCGTTAAGTTTTGCAGAGTCATTTCTACAGATTGTAACATCCAACCCTGCATTTGATACAGGAAGGCTATTAACAGTAACATTTAAGCTATCATTACCAGAACACCCATTAACATCAGTAACAGTAACATGGTATTTTTTAGAACTTATTGGACTAACGGTAATAACCTCTGTTGTTTGCCCATCAGGCAACCAGATGTATTTATTTGCAGGACTACTTGGAGTAGCTTTTAAGTCAATTTGATCATTCAAACAAATAGTCATGTCTTGCATTGCATCAACTATAGGTAATGGGTTAACTGTAACATTTATTGAGTCTATAGCAGAACATCCATTAGTATCTGTAAGATTTAAGAAATATTTTGTTGTTAAAGCAGGTCTAGCTATTGGGTTTATAATAGAAGCATTACTTAAACTATCTATTGGTGTCCAAACGAAGATATCGCCTCTGGCACTATCTTTTACATTAATTATGAATGAGCTGCCAAAACAAATAGCAGTATCTTTCATTATATCAACAAAAGGTTTTGGAAAAACTGTAACAACAATAGTGTCTGGTTTGAAACAACCAGTAATAGTATTTGTTGCAGTAACAATATAAGTAGTTGTAATTGTTGGATTAGCAATAGGATTCTTAATAGTAGAATCTGACAAAGTTGCTTGAGTATTCCAAGTGTATGTAAATCCTCCATCTGCATCTAATTGAACAGTTTGTCCGAAACATATAGCAGTGTCTTTACCTGCATTAGCAATAGGCAAATTATTAACAGTAACAACTATTTCGTCTGAAGATGAACATCCCAAATCACTAACAGTTAAATAATAAGTAGTAGTAATCAAAGGAGTGGTTGAGAATCCCATAACTAAAGTATCTGTAGCATCGTAATGCCAAGTGTAATTTTCTGCAACATTAACAGAAGCTATGTTTGTTGTAACACCATAACAAATAGTTTGGTCTGCACCAGCATCCGCAATAGGAAGAGGATTAACAACTACAGTGTCAATAATACTATCAGTACAATAAGAATCAAACGAGCCAAATATTTCAAAATCATCTATACGCCATCCTTTGTATGTGCCAGAGCTATCAGTAGAACTGATAAGGAATTGTACTCTAACAAATTGTTTATTTTGAATTATAGCAGATAAATTAAAATACCGATTAGTCCAACCTGTATCATTAATATTACCGCCCATATTAGAATATATTGTTTGCACTCCTCCTATTCCATCAAATACCTGAATAAAAGCAGTATCATAATTGCTTCCTTCAAAAGATGAATTACTTGCAAACTTCATATAAATATTGTCATATCCTCTACAATCAATGTTTGGAGAAAGAAAAGCTTTTGCTGGAGGAGTCATATTGTTTTGATAACAAGAACCAATGAAAGTCCCGATAATCATGTTGTCTTTAGTTATACTTGTGTCGTTTAAAGGATTTTGATAAACACCATCACATGAATCAATTAATGTTGAAGGTAATCTATCCCAGCCACCTTGACCATATCCAGTCCAACCTTTATCATAAGAGAAATTATCTTCAAATATTTTATGAACATTAGAGAAAGTGTCAGTGTAAGTATATTTAATTTCATAAGTTCCTGCACCAAGTGATGATGGGGAGAATACATTGCCTGTCATTCCAGGACCAGAGAATACTCCACCTCCAGGAATACCAACAAGGGCAACATCAAGGTCATTAGCACAATAAGCTGTATCTAAACCTGCTATAGAAAGCAATGGTAAAGAATTTACATGTACCACTACTTCGTCAAAGTTGCTGCAACCATTATCCATAAATCCAGTAACTTGATATGTAGTTGTAACATTTGGAGCAACAATATTAAAGTCAGTAGTAGCACCTGTTATGCTCCAAGAATACGTAGCAATATGCCCAGTAGGGTTTGTTGCAAGTAAAGTAATAGAATCTTTGTTGCAAATATACTCGTCAAATCCTGCTTCTACTGCATAAAGAGGTTTTACAACAACAATAACATCATCACTAGCTGTACAACCATTAAGTGTACTTGTGAGAATATAAGTAATAGTGTTTGTTGGACTAACAACGATAGTGTTATTTGTATTTCCATTACTCCATAAGAAAGAAGTTCCACCCGTTCCAATAAGAGTCACATTTTCAGCATAACAAACGTTAGTGTCAATTCCTGCATTTGTAACAGGCAATGGTTTTACTGTTAACTTCACAGAATCCATTTTAGAACAACCATTAAGAGTAACCGTTACTTTATATAATGTGTCTTTTGATGGTAATATTCCTAGATTAATAGGGTTAACAATTGTAGAATCGGTAGTAGCAGTAGTGCTCCATAAATAAGTATTGCCACCAGTTGCAACTAATAATACATTATCATTATGACACACTGTTTGGTTTGGCCCTGCATCTGCAATTGGGAAAAGACGCACTTGAACGTTTACCGTATCAGTAGCAGTACAACCATTTAAATCTTTAACTACAATCACGTAATCAGTGGTATCCGCTGGAGTTACTGTAGGAGTTAAAGTATAAGTTCCACTTTGAATTCCAGCAGTAGGACTCCAAGTATAAGATGTTGCCCCAGTATGAGTAGCATTTAATGTAACACTATTTCCAATACAAATAAAAGTATCAACACCTGCATTAACTGTTGGAGGATTAAAAACTTGTATTAATAAAGAGTTTGTTCCAGAACAACCAAAAGCATCAGTAACAGTAACAGTATAAATTGTATTAATATTTGGTTTAGCCATAGGCATCGCAATAGATGAATCATTAAGAGTACCATTCCAAGGTCCCCAAATATATTTTGTAGCACCTACTATTCCTGAGTTTAGTTGAGTAGCAGAACCATTACAAACGAATGCTGGGTTTGCTGTAATATTTGGTGCTGGCAAATTATTAACTACTACAATTAAAGAACCACTTGAAGTACATCCAAAAGCATCTGTAACAGTAACCTTATATGTAGTTGTTGCTAAAGGACTCGCATTTGTTGTAGCAGCAGTACCGTCTGACAATGAAGCTGATGGAGCCCAAGAATATGTAGAACCTACAGGAGCTGTAACTGAAATTGTAGTAGAATTATTTTTACATATAGTTTTGTTTGCTCCCATCGTTATAACTGGAGGTAGAACAACTGTAACAACTAATGTATCTATATCTATACAACCAGTTGGGGCTGTAGCTGTAACCTTATATGTTGTTAAAGCAGCAGGACTAAAATCGTATATAGTATTTATTGATTGACCTCCTCCATAATTTGTAATACCTGCTGAAGGTGACCAACTATATAAATATCCAACTCCTCCACTAATTGTTATTGTTTTAGTATATCCAAGACATAAATCAAAGTCAGCACCCGCATTTACTTTAGTATTAGTATCTACAGATATTATTATGTCATCAGAAGCAGTACAACCATTAGCATCAACAATATCCACCGTATAAGTAACATCAAATAAAGGCTTTCCTGAAGGAGTTGCATTTGTTGCATCTGGAGTTATTGTTCCATTTGAAGCAGTCCAATTATATGTTACTCCATTTGTAGTACTAAGCAAAACATTATCACCAAGGCAATAAGAAGGTTTGTTAGATGAAATAGTTGTAGTTGGGCTAAGAACTGTAAGCACAACTTGAGCACAAGAACTATTAAATCCACAAGCTTCCCAACGACCATAATAAGTGGTAGTTGTTGTTGGAGATGCAATAGAAAGATTGTTTCCTGAACCAATATTAGTTGTTCCACAACCATCTTCATACCATACAAAACTTTCTCCAGTACCTCCTGAATATGTTAATGTAATATTTCCTGCATCTTCTGGACAAATATTGTTTTTATCAACAGTAACATTTGTTGGAGCAACTGGTGTTGGGTCAACAGTAACAACCACTGAAGCACAAGCAGAAAGCGCACATTTGTCAACTGACCATGCTGCATAATAAGTTGTAGTAACTATTGGTTTTATAATTGTTAATGTATCTCCTGGATTTTTAACATAGCCTACATACGTGCCTCCACAACTTCCTGTGTACCATTTTAAAGTATCACCAAGTCCACCTTGGGCATATAGTTTAAGATTACCCCCTGCTGTTGAGCAGAAGTTATTAACATCTGTATTAGCAGATGTAGGAGCTATAGGTTGAGGATTTATAGTAATAGACACATTATCAGTTGCAGAACAAGCCGCAATGCTATCTGTAACGGTTACAGTATATACGTTATTTGATGCTAATGCAGGAGTAATAACAGTGTCATTAATAGTAACAGGAGTTGTTGACCAACTGTATTTTGTGTATGAATTAGATGTAGGGAAATTAGTAGCAATAAGTGTTGCAGAAGTTCCTGTACATATTGTTTGGTCTGTTCCTGCGTTAGGAACTGGCAATGCAACAACAAAAGTAGAATCAGTAACAAAAGTTGCACAATTTGTCGAGTAATTTCCTACTACTTTAAAATCATCAACTATCCAACCTTTATGACTAACTGAACCCAATGTTGGTCCAATTCCAAATCTAACTTGAAAATAAGGATTATTTGTAGCATAATCAAATGCATCAACAATAGGAATTACTGTCCATCCTGCTTGATTTATTGACGTAGAAGTTGTTTTGTAAACTTTATGCCAAACCAAATTAGAATCTCTAAATTCTATAGAAAAATCAGTAACATTCTCAAATGAGGCAGAATGAGCATATTGAATATATACATTTTCCATGTTTTTACAGTTAACTACAGGAGAAGTTATCCAATAAGTTTGAGCCATAGTTGTAGGATAACAAGCACCTAAAAATGTTCCCAAAATCATGTTATCTGCATTCGTTGATGTATAATCAACTAAAGGTTCACTTGCTCCTGTGCACAAACTACCTAAACCACTCAATGCAGCTCTTTGCCATCCCCCAGAATCTAATGCCCCAACTTCATAACCTTTCCACCCTCTATCTTTGCTAAAATCATCTTCAAATAATGTAATTAAAGGATTGTAAACTTCTGTATATTGATAAGAAACATAAATTTTTCCTGTATCAGAAATAAAAGGATCAAATACATTTCCAGTCATCCCTGAACCAGAAAATGTTCCACCTAAAGGAATGCCTGACAGAGTACTATTGCTTGCATTTGTACAATATATGCTTGATAAATTTAAAATTGTACCACTTGGTACTGATACATAAACAACCACTTGGTCAGTTTCGATATTAATTCCATCATAAACTGTTAAAGTATATGTTGTTGTTACACTTGGAGTAGCCGTAGGATTTGCAATACCTACATTATTTAATGTCCCATCTAAATTGGACCACACATAAGAATAGAATGTTGTTCCTCCTTCTGCTGTAGGCCTATAAACATCACCTCCAATGCCAACATTATCTCCCTTACAAATTGCGACGTCTTGCCCCGCATTAGCTTTCAGTTCCTGCGCATTAGCAGATTGATAATAAAAATTACTAAAGACTATTAAAAATAAAGCTATACAAAGACTTTTACTTATAGATAGAGTACCTTTTTCCATATATTAAAAGTTATAATTTTCCCATTTTACTTAAAAAAAATTGTACCAAATGTACAAATAATATTATAATGCAAAAATATTTTTTTAGTTTTTTTCATTTTTTTACACAATAATTCCTTTTACGAAAGGTCAAAACTTTTTGTTCAAACAACTACTATAACTGATTAAACTTAGATCAAAACTTAACTTTAAATGTCAATTGTTTTTTTTAAAATTTCATTTACT
>Ga0209417_1004493_pt1 | contig 16601 bp, 10 predicted proteins | sample RifGroF2_FD_184002 | JGI IMG/M metagenome (GOLD analysis project Ga0209417, IMG submission 184002) | Groundwater microbial communities from Rifle, Colorado, USA - Groundwater F2 (SPAdes) (version 2) | ecosystem: Environmental > Aquatic > Deep subsurface > Groundwater | place: Rifle, Colorado... | reverse complement strand
TTATGTGTATTACTAGCTATTATAGTTATTAATGAAGATCGCTCGTGTTCCAACAAAAAAAGGTAATATACTAACGTTAATCATACTTCTTGTAGGATTGCCATTGTTGGTATACGCATCATATCAGGTTGTACAAATTGCAACTAAGGCAAGTGCTGATACTGAGCCTAAGAATGTTTTGTTAACAAATCTCACAACCTCATCAGTTACCCTCACTTGGACAACAGATTCACAAACAAGAGGAACAGTAGCTACAGTAAAAAGTGGCACAGAGGGAACCCCAGTTATAGATACAAGAGGAAATACAAAAAGATATACTCATTTCGTAGAACTAACAGGATTAGAACCAAATACCTCGTATAGTTTTGTAATCACCTCGGAAAGTACGAAGTATTCTGAAACCACAGATGGAAATAAATATACATTCAAAACAGCTGCCATAACGGCAGATACCCCAACCCCCAATCCAATTCATGGATCAGTTGATAATGTGTCTGGGGATGATGTCATAGTATTCGCAACACTGAAAGACAAATCTGTATATCCAGTCTCTGCAACTATGCCGAGTGGTGGGAATTGGATCATGGATCTATCAGCATTCAGAAAAGTCTCAGACAACTCTTTAGTCATATCAAACAACAACACCAACCTCGTGCTTGTAGTCATATCTTCAACGGACAAGGGGGATGTACTTTCAGGATCATATTCTGAATTGTTTGATAGTAATGGCAAACTCAAAAGTACTCAATCCTTTAATATTGGTTCAAATGCCCAGTTGTACTCATATTTCCCAAATACATCGATGTTAATGGCAGAGGCCACGGTAGTCGATAAAGATCCAGTGGTTGTAGTCCCGGATCCTGTCGTAGAGGAGCCAGTTGTAGAAGAGCCAACTGCAGATGGGAGAGTATTTCGATTAGTAAATGACCTTTCGTGGGAGGATATGGTTATCGCAGGAGGATTAACATGGCCATATGGTGCAGGCACTGTACAGATTACAAATTTAACAGATACAGGGTTCTCAGTAATATGGGCATCTAAGGATAGTGAACAAGGATATATTAACTATGGTACTAGCTCGAGTGATCTCTCAAGCCAAGCTAATGATGAAAGAGATGGTGTAACGAATAGGGGAGAGTATTACATTCACAGCGTTTCGGTTTCTAGATTACAACCAGAAATGAAGTACTATTTTGAAATCATTTCGGGAACTAATACATATGATAATAGTGGAAAGCAATATACTGCTACGACATTTGCTACATTGAGTACTCCACCTTCTTATGTATCTATAACTGGGACAACAAGTAATATGCCTGAGAGCAACGAAGGGATAATAATCGCATATATTAAGGATATTGATGGTACTGGTACGAGTGGACAAGCGGGATTGATATCTACGGTTATGGATGAGAGTGGCAAATGGATATTGTCTATCGCAGATAGTAGGTCAGCTGATGGTAGTGAATATTTCGAATATACTTCTTCGGATAGTATGTATTTTGATATATTGAGTACTATTTCTTCATTTACACCTGTATCGGTGTCAATGAATGGTATTACTAGTAAGGATATTGGTATAGCTATTAGTGATAGTGAAGCTACTACAACAGTATCCAAATTATCGAACTATGGAGTCATTTAATAGTTAACTAGAAACCATTATAATATCTGATATAATCAGGGACTTGTATGTATACAGAACATAACCAAACAAAGAAAAACAAGAAAGCGTTATTACTACTCTTAGTACTTGGAGTGTTTGGGGTAGTGGCGTTTAAATATACAAAGCTGAAAGATATTGTAGCCATAGATAACACGATTGAAGCTACATCATGTGTTAATTGTCTTGTTGATCAAACTCCTAATGAATCAGAACTTGTAATTTTAAATATTGGCGGAGACGGTGAAATCACAGATATCACACCCGAAAGTTCAGTTCTCGGATCTACAAGTGGTGGATGTGGAGTTGCAAGTAATATGTATACTGCAGATTCTGCTTGTGATCTTCAAAAAACAACTTCTTCTTTTGGAGTTAAGAAATCTTTTGTGAGTACAGATGCAGAAATCACAATGACATCTATATCCGTGCCAGTAAGATTACTCTCTGGAAAATATTCAATAAAGGATTCAAACAGAGATATCACTTTGGAAGATCCAGTATATAAACCAGCAGGAGAGGTCTTTGACGAAAGACAGGTATCAGTAACTTTTGCTCCAGGAGAGTCTGGAGAGAAGACCAAAGCTGAGGTATGGGAGAATACTATCAAGAAGAAAGCATACAGCACGAAATACACTATATCTACAGAAACCGAAACTGGTGGTGGGCATGTAATTTTAAATACTTATGCAACCAATGATTGTGGAGCAAAATGTAATAATGATGATAATATAAATCCCTCAAAATCAAATTCTGTAGCAAACTACTTCCAATCCATATCAGTTACTCCTCCAGGGCAAGCTTCTGAGGCAGAAGATGGCGATGAGGTCCTTATTGAAAGTGATTGTAGTGGGCTGGAGAGTTTAGATTTAGAAGTTGAACCTGGAGCTATAAAAGAGAGGGGATGTTTTAACATCTGGCAAGCAGTACAAGGAACAATGAAATCATTATTCCCTTCTTCGGATTGGTCTCCATGTGATGAAGAAAAAGAAAGCTGTATAAATACAGAAACGATAGCTGTAAAAATGAGTCCTATGTTCCAAAAAGTTAATACCTATACTGGTACAAGGGTCAAGTTGGCTATGGATCCGCAATCTGCATATAATTATAAATCCCTCTATATTGTTACTTCATGCAAAGCTAGTGTGGAGGGTATTGTTGGATCTGTTCCAGTTAAGTGTATATGGGATATGTCATATTTGTTTAATGAACGTAAAGCTGCAGAATATGATGATACTGGGAAATCTGAAACTCCAACTTTAGAACAGTATAAGATTTTTTTGAAACAAGAATCCATTTCGAGAACAGATAAGTTGTTAACAATGTAATAATTTAAATTAATAAAATACTTAATATGAGTTACGTAGTTAAAACATACGAGTTTCTAGGGAAATTAGAAAACCTTTTCAATAGGAAAATGTTTAAAACTGTTTTTGTAGCAGTTTTCAGCATGTTCCTTTTCTTTGGTGTCATGAATGTATATGCACAGGAAGATAATATCAAAATAACACCAGATTGGGGTGGTGCAAAAACTTTTAGCAATAATGCTAGTGGAGTGGAGGATGGAACACAGGATAATGTAACTAGCCATCTGACAGTAGAAATAACAAATGTTCTCTGGACGGCTATTATGTATTCAGATCCATCGATTACCGCTTTGAGTGCCAGCGCGGATATCCCTAATGATATGAAACTTGGATTGTTAGGAACAACGGATATGTTAATTGCGAGTGCGTATGAAAATCAGCCTAATGTCAATGTTGTTGCTCACTTGCAAGAAGAGTGGATTCCAGGATTTGATGAATCAAATACTGGTTTGTATGCTGCAGAAAATGTAACTGGGTATCAATCACTTATGGATACAGGGATTGCACCGATATGGAGTCAAATGCGAAATATGGCGTATGTTTTTTTTGTAATAATCATGATTGTGGTTGGTTTTATGATTATGTTTAGAAGTAAGATAGGAGGTCAAACCTTAGTGGGTATCGGAAATACTATCCCAAGTGTAATTATAAGTTTGGTATTAGTTACGTTTAGTTTTGCGATAGCTGGCATTATTATTGATTTGGGCGGTGTGACGGTTGGTTTGATATATACGATTCTTGGAGATAAATCACACTCTATTCAAAATATTAGTGGTTTAATGAGTGTGCTTTTCAATGGACTTGGTACTCAAGCTGTCGATGCTATGAAAGATGAATGGGCAAATATAGTGAGCTCTGTTACTTCACCATCAGTAGGTGGAATTTTAAAAATAATGAATCTTTTGGGATGGACAGTTGGTACAGGTGGAATGGCACCTGCCGTTGCAGGTGTTTTCGCTCTTCTTGTTTTACTAATAGGTATAGGTATTGTGTTTGTAGGAGCAATCAAGCTTATAATTACGCTTTATAAATCATATTTTCAATTGTTATTGGGTGTTATTCTCGGGCCTGTTCAAATTATGATTGGAACATTGCCTGGACAAGATGCGATGAGAACTAACTGGTTCTTAGGAATTGTAAGAAATGTCCTTGTTTTTCCAATTGTATACTTTATTATTAATATTCCTATATACCTAACAGAAATGAGTGGGGAAATGCTTTTGAGTTTTCCATCGAAGCTAACAGGTAATGACCTTGGAGATACTGGAACAGAGATTGGACTTACAAGCGGTGTAGTTGGGCTTCTTTTCATGTTTGTTTTTAGAGTATTTGTACTATATTATGCAGCGCAGGCTCCTAAATTTGCCGAGATTATTGTTCCTCCAGTAATGACGAACGCTTCTAAGGCTTCTGCGGATGCTATGGCTAACGCAAAGATGAGTTTAGGTAAAATTCCATTGATTGGTAGTTTATTTGGTAAATAGGTAATATAAATGCCAAAAGGTAAGAAGCAAAAAACAGACGAAGAGGTTCTTGGGCAAATATTTGACTTCATATTTAAGGAAGCAAAGAAGAAACCAGAAAAAAGGAAACCAATAAAAATGGGTGGGCCAATTGGAACTAATGAATTGGCAGAAGGTATTGCTGCCGCGTTAGAAATGCCAGCATTATTCGTGAATGATCAAATCTTATCGAACATGAATGATGCTTTGACGATTGAATTTGGAAGAATAAAGGCGAATGAATCAGGTTCTCTTAACGCAAAATTAACAACTACAAGTTTAATTGGATTTCTCAGTGATCCAAACAATTTTTTTGATAAACCCAAAAACGCTTCGAAAATGGGTATTAGGGATGCAATGAAAGCTGGCTTCATGGGAAGAGTTCATCAAGAGCTTGTATCTAATGCATGGGCTAAAAAATATAATCTCGACCTTGATGCAAGGAAAGCCATTCGTGGGCATTATCAGGCTGAAAGTATTGGTAGAGAAGCGGAGGCTGGAAGGGCTTTTGCTATGGCTGCAGGTGCTGCAATAGGAGGGAATGATGATTCAAGAAAGAATTATGTTGCGAGCAGAAGCGCTGATTTGCTAGGAAGAGAAATGTTTGGGAGAAGTGGCTGGGATTCTATGAGCGAAGAAAAGAAGGTTGGTCTGCAAAAGGCGCTTATAAGAGGGAATGATGCAGTTCAAGACTATTTCGATAATACATATCATGGAACTTCTAGGTTTGCAGATGAAGCCATGGGCAGATATTTTTCTTTGCAAGAATTGTGGAAGACAGACGATATGAAAAAGAATGGTGCAAAAGTGTCTGGAAAAGATGGAATCGATGTTTTTGACTTAAAAAATTACAATCTTCTAGAGACAAGAAATCTTGAGGGAAGGATAGCTGACATGCAGACTTATTTACGAAGAAATCCGGGATTGAGTATAAATGAAAAACAAAAAATCATAGTTGGTATTGAAAAACTTCAGCAAGCAAGTGTCATAGTTACGGGGAATCATTTAGATTTGGGAAAAGTTCAAGGAGCAAAAATAGAACTAAAAAGAATGGTTGCGGATTATAAAACAAAATTGGAGGCTGCCCAGAGAGCTGGCGATAGAGATGGTGTTAAATATTACAAAGATCAAATTAAAAATCTAAAAAGTGGTGATAGACAGTTAAACCTTTTAAATTTTTGGGGCAATATAGGGAAAAGGGAAGGGCAGATTGATTCTTTAAAGGATGTTCTTGGTGAGGGATTAGCTACAAAAGGAATATCTAGTATATTAGACGGATCTTTTTATGACAAAAATCGAAATATTTTCTACTTGCCAGTAAAAGAACAAAAAATCAGTTTTGGTTCTCATGTCTGGGAAGTGGCAGATGAAAACGGAATAAAAAAGCCAATAAAACATGACGAGGAGATAACGGTATTTATTCCAGAGGAAGGACGAAACAAAATGTCTTCTGACTATAAAGCTTTTCTTGCCAATGTGTATTATCTTACACCAAGATCTATGATGAGAACCTTGTTTGTTAATGGCGAAGGTTTTGTATATCTTGCGTATTTAAATAAACAGAGATTTATGAAGGAATTTGGTGTCGAGGATATAGATTTTACTAAACTTTTGAAAAATGATGCAGGATTATCAGCGGCACTTAGATCAAAGGGTATGACTGATGGACATATCGGAAGTTTACAATTTAGTGCCAAGTTGGCTCAAATATTTTCTTTTGGACAAAGAAAGAGGGATTTAATCAAAAACTGGATGGATGATCATTTCTTCAAGAAAATGAGACAGAAGGTTTACAATAGTCTAATAAAGAGGATAACAGATAAAGAAGCCTTAGCATTGTTAGAGAAATGGTTGGTAAAAGGTGGCTTTGAGGTAGTTGCAAAGGCGATTGTCATAGGAATACTTGATGCTTTAGGCATTGCTGCGACGGGTGGAGCAGGTTCATTTCTAGTACCGATTCTAAGTGCTTTGGTTGTAGATATCTTATACGGAATTGTAAAAATATTGGTTCTTGTTGTGCTTCTCATATCAGCAGGAGTTGTAGGAATAGCGTTTTTGGGAGGAGCGAAAATGGTACACGAATTCAATTCTATGACCTATGCATATACTAATGTAGTGCCAGGAGAAGTAGTATCTAATCCAAACTTCACAGGAACAAGCCCAATAATAGGAGAGGATGATCCATCACATATTATTGGAGATTTTGTAGGAGGATCGCTTCCATCTGGGGAGAAATGTCTCTTAGGATCCTCAAGTAGTTTCCGTTGTACGCAGGGACCATTCTCAGTAAAAGCAACTCCGACAAGCCTGACACCGTCACATTCGAAAGTCGCAGCAATAGACGTCGCAGGAGTCAACTATTTCTATGCTCCAGCTTTCTGTGGAAATAATAATTGCAAAGTAACTTACGTTGGAGAAGCGAGATGTTTTGCTGGATCTGCTGGAGGAATAATGAAATTTACAGCTTCATACGGTGGAAATACATATGAATTTACACTAATACACGTACAGCCTGGAGTAGGAAGTGGTGCCACATTATCCTCTGGACAGAGGGTTGCGAGGGTAATGACACATCAGGAAACTACGAATGCTTGTTCTTCTGGAATGCACCTCCATCTCCAGACTAAAATGAATGGAAAGGCCGTAGATCCAAGAGATGTTCTAAATAGTAACCCGTCGAGTGGAGGATTCTCATGTAATATAGGTGAATGCCCTCATGAGGTATAGGTAGAAATCAAAAAGTAATATCTTTAAAATGCCCAATATGGAAAAAAGAAAAAAAAGAATATTAATCATAGTAATAGGAATATTCGTAATAGCTTTGGTAGTTACTTTGTACTTTGTATATAAATCTCAAACCAGTCCATATCCCAAGGAAGCGATTCCTCAAGATTCTCTGAATTCGACAACGGAGACTATTGATTTAGGGAATACCGAGATTGAGGCTTCTAATGGATACCTATACTCAGTATCTAAAACAGTAATGCTTGATAAAGTTATAGAATTTGCTAAGAGTATAAGCCCCAAGGCAGTACAGACCATAAATGAAAAAGGATCATATTACGAATGGAGAAATGGAGAAGACTATGTAATATATGAATTAGAACAAAACACAGTCATATTCGCTATAAAACAAGGTATAACTTGGAATGAAGCAAGCATCAATGGATATTCATTTACACAATTTGTTAATAACTATTTCGGAAAGAATTGGACATACTCAATCTCTACAAGTGCAAAACAACCAACAGGGGAAACTATATATTATGCAAAAAGGACAATAGAAGATTTAAATGTGGAAATGGTTTTAAATAATCAATCAACTGACTATCTCGCAACAAAGGATGGAAAAATAGTATATGGAAAAATCCTACTATCTGAGTTGACGAAAGTTGGAGAGAAATTACCACTGATTAGTTCTTCTGATTTGGATAAATATGTAAACCTCTCAAGCTATCCTAAGGAAATATATCCTAACTATGGTCCACTACAGACAACGATATTAAACTCTGTTGATTACAAAAGTGAGGATTTTGATACCATAGCTAAGACATTAACCAATTGTAAAAGCAATTCTTCAAGCATAATCTACTTGTACAAATCTCTAAACCAGGGTAATCTAACCCCAGTTTACAAGTTAGATCTACAGTGTGAATTAACATACAAAGACACTGTATATACTATTCCTGCAATAGGATATGTTAACGCCATTGACCCCCAGTATATATCTACAGTAGAGTAATCTGTGTTACAATGTCACTATGAAATCCATAGCCAAACTCATACTAGCCATATTCTTTTTACTAATCCCAGTAGGAGTTTTTGCATCCACAACCAATACCATCACAGATCAGAAATTTGACGAAACCATATCTGATCAAACACAGACCAAGTACGTAACTCCAACCACAATATACATAACCCAAATAACTACAACATCATCTGAACTTCAAAAAAATCCATCCCTTTGGGTTAAAGCCTTGTATTATTACTCAATAACCAGACTACATTTTGCTGATATCCCTTACAACTACCTAATAGATTCTAACGGTGAAATATACGAAGGAAGATCAGGAGGAGTAGGTGCAAATCCAGAACTAAGAGATGCACAAGGAAGCATATTAATAGGATATCTCTCCAATGATTCAGTAATAACAAACAGAGCATCCACATCAATGTATACTCTTGTAGATTCTCTTGCTTCGACATGGGGAATCTCTAATCTCTCAGTATCAAAATTCAATATAGTTCAACAAGAAGGACAACTCTCCAAACTAGTACCAGTAGAACTCAAAGGAGAATTTAAACAATCTGTTCTAGACACCTTCTCCCAATGGAAAGGATACAAATCTGAGAAGTTAGCATACAAAACAAAAATTGAAGAAGTAACATACGATACTGAAGTGGTAATAGGGTCAAAATTACATGTCACAGTAACAGTAAAAAATCTAAATGACTTTACTTGGTTAACTGACAAAAACCCAATATATATATCTGTAAAGGACGGAGCAGATAGCAAGTTCGCTATAAATGGAGTATGGGATAGTTTCAGCAAACCAACACATATCTCTGACCGCGCAGTAAAAGCAGGAGAAACAGCAACATTTGAATTTGACCTCTTAGCTCAAGTAGCTCCAGGAAAAGCAGCTGAAAGTTTTGAAATATTGAAATTTAACAACCAACCATTCAAAGATTCTGCATTCGATGTTAAATTTAACATCGTAAAAGGAAACAAAACACTGGTCGAAGTCTCTTCTTCAGAATATGGGTTCGCAAATATTAGGTCGTGCCAATGGTATAGCTGTAAAATTTTAGATACCGTCGATAATGGTGTAGTATATATTCTGCTATCAGAGGAAAACGGTTGGATGCAAATACAGTATACAGAAGACATTAAGGGATGGGTCTTCTCTCGATATATGAAAAAGATATAATCCTAAAATCATACTATGAACCTAGATATTATTCTTGGAGGTCTAAATCCAGAACAAAAAAAAGCTGTTGAATGCACAGAAGGACCACTTCTTGTTTTTGCAGGAGCAGGCTCTGGTAAAACACGTGTGATTACAAGCCGAATCGCATATCTCATTAGTGAGAAAAAAGTACAACCTCAAAATATTCTTGCAGTAACATTCACTAAAAAAGCAGCAGGTGAGATGCAAGAAAGAATAAAAAGCATACTCAAGGATATAGGAGCAAGCATTGAAGATCTTCCGGCAGTAGGCACATTCCATTCAATAGGTGCGCTATTCTTAAGACAAAATGCCAAAGCCGTTGGGCTTACTAATAACTTCTCTATCTATGACTCCGATGACAGTGAAAATCTCATAAAAGAATTAATGATTGAAAGACAGATAGATATAAAACAAATCAAACCACAATCGATATCATATCTCATTAGTGCTGCTAAAAATGAAATGGTAACCCCAGAAAACTTCGGATCTCACTATGGAGGATATCTTGAAGATATTGCCGCAGAAATATATCCTGCATATCAAAAACAACTAAAGACTCAGAACTCTGTAGATTTTGGTGATCTGTTGTATCTTGCAGTAAAAATGCTAGAAGAAAATGAAGAAGTTAGGAAGCACTACCAGGACAAATTCGAATATCTTTTAATCGATGAGTATCAGGATACTAATAATGCACAATACAAATTTGCGAGATTACTCTCTGAAAAACATCAGAACATATGCGTCGTTGGAGATGATGACCAGGGTATATATGCATGGAGAGGTGCAGATATTAAAAACATACAATCATTTGAGGAAGATTTTACTAAGGTTACGGTAATCAAATTAGAACAAAACTATCGTTCTACTAAGAATGTCATATCTGCAGCAGTTGCTGTAATACAACAAAACAACAAACGCGTGGACAAGAAACTATGGACTGACAACAATGATGGAGAAAACATATCTGTATATCAAGCTAGGGATCAAGAAGATGAATCAGAGTATGTTACTGAAAAAATCAGGCATATGAGAGATATGCATATCCCACTTTCTAATGTGGCCATCCTTTACAGAACTAACTATCAATCGCGAGCAATTGAAGAAGCGCTTCTTAAAACAGGTGTTCCTTACAAGCTTGTTGGAGGTTTTAGATTCTATGAACGAAAAGAAATTAAGGATGTAATTAGCTATTTAAGATTCTTGTACAACATTAAGGACGAACTAAGCTTGGGAAGAATAATAAATGTCCCAAGTAGAAAGATAGGGCCTAAAACAGTCGCAGCATTACATGATTTGGCAAGACAAGCAGATTGCTCAATAGGGGAACTCCTTGTAAGTGCCTATGCTTTGGGACATCCAGAAAGCCAAGCAATTATAGATTTAGGAGGAGGATTATTGAATAGGGTAAATGAGGTGTCAGGTGAGCTTGCGAAATTTGCATCCCTAATATCTACATTTGGATATCTGTATGTTGAAGCTCGTAAGAAGAATCTGTTAGATATCATAGATATAATTTTGGAAAAAACTAACTACATTCAATGGTTTGATGATGGAACTGATCAGGCCCAGATGAAAAAGGAAAACGTTACGGAACTAAAAAATGTAGCATATCAATATGTTAAAAAATACCCGGAAAAAAGTTTGGAAATGTTTTTGAATGAGATCAATCTGATTGAACAAGAACAAGACAAGAATCAAGATGGTAGTGGATCGTATGTAAATCTAATGACTCTGCATTCTTCAAAGGGGTTAGAATTTGACTATGTATTTGTAATCGGGATGGAAGAGGGATTGCTCCCTCATTCGAGAGCGTTCACAGATGAGAGTGAATTAGAAGAAGAACGAAGACTTTGTTATGTAGGTATTACTAGAGCAAAGCAAAAGCTAACATTAACCTTCGCTGAAACAAGATTAACACGAGAAGGTTTTACGTCGCAGATACCATCAAGATTCTTAGGCGAGATACCTCAGGATATATGTGAATATTATAGTTGGAATGCATAAAGTTACTTCAACCAACTTAATTCTCCATATGTAGCTACATATTTTCTGTAAACTGCTGGCCACATGTATTGAGGACGAGCTCCAGCTCTAAGTTTCGCGAGTGTTCTTTGAATCTGCTTCTTCCCATCAAAAATATTATCATTTGGGAATTGCTCGTACCAAAGGCATGGATCCCATTGGAAAAGTCCTTTGTAATATGAATGCTTGTTACTTTCGGCATTACATCCAGATTCCCATTTCATTGTAAATTTAAGCCATTGTTTTTCTTCTGCGGAAGCTGACACATTATTATCTACATATGATTCCCAATATGTACAATTGTAACCAATTTGAGGAACTTGGTTTGGATTATCATCTGGTCCTTCAAGAATAATAATCTCTTTGACAGGTTCTTTGAGCAGATTTTCTTCAACTATTTCAGAAGCGACTAGATCGCCTCCCTCATATGTTTTTCTAAAAGTCTGAGTCATGATCCCAAGTACTCCTTGCTGGCTTACAATTTTCTTACTTAAATTTTGACATAATGTTGCACCCTGAGTAATACGTTCAAATGGAACTGAAATAGTAATATCTTCAATGATAGTTCGATATGTTTGAAGGATTATATATGCATTGTTTGTAAGTACATTCAAGGGAGAGGTTGTAATCACCCGATTCATATTACTTACGGAATATCCATTTTCGATAAGGGCATCGATAGGGGTAGAAGCTGTGGTTAAAAAGTGCTGTATATCACCATCATTATCAACGGTGATATATTTTGTACGGAGTTCTTCTACAGATTGATCACTATCTACGCCAAAAACTAAGTTAGTCCAGTTGGAATCCAACACGGGGAGACTAGGTTGGTAATATCTTTTATCAAAATTGTTAAGTAAAAGAAAAATACCGAGACTAAATATAATGGTCAAAACTCTTGCTAGTTTCATAAGTAGATTCATTTTATCACATTTAAGCCTGGCTTTAGCCTGGCATTCGTTCAGAAAGAGTTAAAGAGACGAAAAGCTTGCAAAAACGGGGTTTTAGTATAAATGACCAATAACTATTCAAATATATTCTTACTTTTAAATATGCATAACGCAAAAAGGTGGCGTACAGTATACTCTTAGAAGAAATGAATAAACTATGAATCAAGGCCAGGCTATAGCCTGGCCTTGGGGTTTGTGATATATTCAAATTATGAAAACTGCCATAACCTTCAAAAAACTCATCCCTTGGATTGTATTGGTACTTGTAATTGGTGGCCTTGCTGCATGGTACTTCATAACTAACCGTGTTACCAGTGCTGAAAACGCATCATATGACGCAAAGATACAAGAAGCAGAAACTATGTATTACAGTAGAGAATACTCGACTGCAATGACATACTACTATGAAGCAGCAGACCTGATCCCTTCAAGAGTGGATGCCTTTAATGGAATATTAACAATTCTTGTTGAAAAAGGTCGGAATAGTGATGCACTATCAATCCTAGAGAAGTCTGCACAGAAGATTAAAAATGATGATCAAGCAATTTTGTATACCCTCGTCGGAAATGCTTACTACGATGACGCGGATTACGACAAAGCTCTAGAGACCTTTAAAAAGGGACAAGGGGTAGGAGTAAATAATCAAGAATTAGAACTGATGATTGGAAGGGTGTATTTGAAGAAAGGAGAGATAGATAATGCAGCAAAGCAGTTTGAGAAGGACTTGTATGAGAATGATAACCTTTCTGAATCTAAGCTTTTACTTTCATATATACAATCAAGTTCAGATATAGAAACTGCAAAAAGCACTCTTGGAAGTGTTTCTCCTTCAGAAAAATGGAAGGCATATTACGATGAATTTGCATCTGTATTAGGATCTTTAAATACGGATATGAAATTTAATGCTACGAAACTCTCAAGAGTATATATCAATAACGGATATCCGGCACTTGCAGTCGCAGTTTTGGAACCAATGGAATCAGAAATTGTGGAATATATAGAGGGTGTGTATTTCCTAGGGAGAGCATATCTAGAAATGGGGGAATATGACAAAGCAGTGTTAGAATTAGATAAGTCAGTCACATTAGGTGGCATGGAAGACGATATCTTGTGGGCAAAAGCAAGAGCATATATGGGGAAGGATGAATTGAATAACGCAATTAGTAGCTATGAAAAAGCAGTTGGTTATCAAGGGAAAGCTCTATCATACGACTTAGCTAATGAGTATTTCGATGTTCTACTTACAAACGACCTAACATTAAAAGCAGACGAATTGTTAAAAACAGTAGTAAAAAATGTCAAAGCACCATATATCTATATCTGGGGTATCAAGATAAATTATGCTTTGAATAATGTTGATAAAATAAACTATTACATTGATCTGCTGGGAAAAACTAACCCAGGGGATAGCGATAAATTAGAGTATCTATACTGGAAAGCGAAGGCTCTTTTGGATCAGAATGGAGATATAACGGAGATTACAAAAGTGTTAGATGAACTCTTGGCAATGGATCGATATAATGCAAAATATTACTTTTTATTGGGGAGATTACAGTTTGAGCAAGGTCAAGCAACTGATGCGGCAGACTCTTTCAAGAAGGCTATCGAGTACGATTTAGGCAACGATATAACAGATGATGCAACAAGACTGTTGTCTAGTGTTGAATAGTTCTGATATAATCGCAACTGCGAGAGTGTAAACTTTCTTTTTGTAGCTGTTAACTTAATTAAAACTTTTATGGACAAATCTACATATAATATCAAAATGCCTATGGAGCAAATCCGAAATATCGGAATCATTGCTCACATTGATGCTGGAAAAACTACAACCACAGAAAGGCTTTTGTATTTCACTGGACAGGTACACAAAATTGGAGAAGTTCATGATGGAGCTGCAACTACAGACTTCATGGTACAGGAACAGGAAAGAGGTATTACAATTATGTCCGCAGCAGTTACATGCTTCTGGGATTATAACAACAAACGACATCGAATCAATATCATTGACACACCAGGCCATGTAGATTTCACAGCAGAGGTTGAAAGATCTCTTCGTGTATTGGATGGAGCTGCAGTAATTTTCGATGGAAGAAAAGGTGTAGAACCACAATCTGAAACAGTTTGGAGACAAGCAAATAAATATGGAGTTCCAAGAATCTGTTTTATGAATAAGATCAACTTAATTGGTGGTGACTTTGAACATAGCTTCCAAACTATTAGAACTCGATTAAGCAACAAAGCAGTTGCAGTTACATTGCCAATTGGTAAAGAACAGCAATTATATGGATATGTAGATTTGATAAAAATGAAGGCATATACATACGATGGTGTAGATACTCCTGTATTGACAGAAGTCCCTATCCCTGAAGATATGGCAGAGACAGTTGCAAGTCATAGAGAACTTTTGCTTGAAGTATTAGCAGAGCAAGATGATGTACTAATGAATAAATATTTTGAAGGAGAAGAATTAACTACTGAAGAACTATATGCAGCTCTAAGAAAAGGAACACTAGCTTTGAAAGTATTCCCAGTATTGGGAGGAGATTCTAGATCCGCAATGGCAAAGACATTGTTGGACTACATTACAATTTGTCTTCCTTCCCCTGTAGATATAGCTTCTGTCAAAGGTGTGCACCCAAAGACAGGTGAAGAAGTAGAAAGACATGCAAATGAAGAGGAACCATTCTCATCTCTAGTATTCAAAATTGTAAACGATTCACACATCGGAACACTCTCATATTTTAGAGTCTATTCAGGGAAAATCGAGGCAGGTACGTATGTATTGAATTCAACTCGAAACATTAGAGAAAGAGTAAGTAGATTGGTATTGATGCATGCAGATGATAGAGAAGACGTTCCATTCTTGAAAGCAGGAGACATTGGAGCAATTGTAGGACTCAAAGATTCTACAACAGGAGATACTCTTTGCGATGAATCAAAGCCAGTAATTTTGGAAAAAATTACATTTGCAGAACCAGTTGTATCTGAAGCTATTGAACCAGCTACAAAGTCAGATGAGGAAAAACTTACAGATGCATTGGGGAGACTTGTAAAAGAAGATCCTACATTTAGAGTTAGTACAAATCAAGAAACCGGACAAACAATTATCTCAGGAATGGGTGAATTACATTTGGAAATTATCGTTGATAGATTGAAGAGAGAGTTTAACGTAGCTGCGAATGTTGGAAAACCACAGGTAGCTTACAGAGAAACTATCCGAAAGGTAAATGATAGAGCAGAGGGTAGATATGTTAAACAGTCTGGTGGTAAGGGACAATATGGTCATTGTTGGCTGAAACTTGAACCAAATGAAGTTGGTAAAGGATTTGAATTCTTCAATGAAATCAAAGGTGGATCTATTCCTAGGGAATATATTGCTCCAATTCAAAAGGGTGTCGAAGAAGCTATGAAGTCTGGAGTTGTAGCTGGATATCCAGTAGTGGATGTTAAGGTCACAGTATTTGATGGGTCATACCATGAAGTTGACTCCTCAGAATCAGCATTCAAGATCGCAGGGTCAATGGCATTCAAAGATGGATGTAGATCTGCAAATCCTGTGCTTTTGGAACCTGTTATGAAAGTTGAAGTTGAAATGCCTGACCAATATATGGGTGATGTAACAGGATCTCTTAGTAGTAAGAGAGGACAAATCCAGGGATCTGAAAGTTTGGGCAATGGTATCAGTAAGATAGATGCTATCGTACCTCTCTCAGAGCTATTTGGTTATACAAGTGAATTGAGATCTATCACTAGTGGTAGAGGAAGTGCAAACATTGAGCCATCTCACTACGCAGATGTGCCAAAGAATGTAGCTGATGAGGTTGCGGGAAAGAAATAGATCTTAAACATTGGAGGATCTTGGAAAAGGCTCTGAAATTTCAGAGCCTTTTTACATATATATGGGGATTGAAAATATATAACCAAATTTTATGCCCCAAAATATCGGTAAATTACTACAAACCACTTGCAAGTCAGGCGACTTTTTGATAATATCCATTGCAGGTTTGCGAAAGAAAGCAAATCAGTATATTAGAAATAATATAAATAATTTATTAACAATATATACATGGCAGATTATAATAGAACAAAGCCACACATGAATATCGGTACCATTGGTCACGTAGACCACGGTAAGACCACTCTGG
>Ga0209417_1004488_pt1 | contig 16611 bp, 19 predicted proteins | sample RifGroF2_FD_184002 | JGI IMG/M metagenome (GOLD analysis project Ga0209417, IMG submission 184002) | Groundwater microbial communities from Rifle, Colorado, USA - Groundwater F2 (SPAdes) (version 2) | ecosystem: Environmental > Aquatic > Deep subsurface > Groundwater | place: Rifle, Colorado... | reverse complement strand
CAATTTATTTAGTAAGTTTATTGTTTTTTTATCATTTGACCTCTTCCCTTTTATTAATATATTCCATCTTTTTTCTTAAGTTGACGACATTGAGCCGCAGCCTACCCCACCTGCTAATATGTTTTAAATTTGTAAATAAATTGTCAAAACATAGGAAACTATTATAATATAAGAAAATACTCAGGAATCTGGAGAAGAAATGTGTTCGATCCTGTAATACTGTCACCTTTAATTTTGATTATTATGATTTTTCTGACTTACCTTAATGTAGTGGAAAGCCAGAAAGGAAAGGATATTCAGAACAAATTAGATAGATTAGCCGATACCCTTGACAAACTTGCAGAAAAATTAGATAAATAATATAAATATTTATTTTATAGGAGATTTAAATATGATAGATTTCACTCTTATACTGCCTATTTTGTTAATTATTCTAATTTTTTTAACATACACTAATATATCAATGCGAGAAAAACTTGATAAATTAACAACTGCAGTGGGTAAGCTCGCAGAAAAATAAACCTTCTAAAAGTAGTGGCGTAGGTACTCATTTATTATTTTTGAATGAAAGTTTGCCTTGGCGTAGTCGTGATATTAAGGGGATTGAAGAGGGCGAAGCCCTCTTCAATCCCCTTAAATAATGTTCTTAACGCCAAGGTCAACTTTAAAATAAATAAAATTAATGACTCCAACGCCGCGGTAAATCAGGCTTTGCAATTGTAGTACTAGAACTGTTCAAGAAACCTTACATCATTGTTAAAGAAAAGCCGAATATCATTAATTGCATATTTGAGCATTGCAAGCCTTTCCACGCCCATGCCAAACGCAAAACCTGAGTATTTATCAGGGTCAATATTTACGTTCCTTAAAACATTCGGGTCAATCATACCTGCACCAAGTATCTCCAGCCATCCACTTTGAGAACATGTCCTGCATCCTTTGCCCGCACAAATAATACACTGCACGTCGATCTCCACACTCGGCTCGGTAAAAGGGAAAAAGCTTGTCCTGAATCTTGTTGGCCTTACTTGCCCGAAGAATTCTTCCGTGAATTTATTAAGAACGCCTTTTAAATCCCCGAATGTCACGTGTTCGTCCACCATAAATCCTTCCACCTGATGGAAAAGGTTATTTTTTCTGCTGCTTACAGCTTCTGATCTGTAAACACGCCCCGGGCTTATTACCCGGAATGGAGGGGCTGATTTTTCCATGGTTCTTATCTGGGAATTCGATGTCTGGCTCCTTAATAAGAGGTTTGATGCGTTAATTGTGTAAAACGTGTCCTGCATGTCTTTAGCCGGGTGATCTGGCGGGAAATTCAGGGCATCAAAGTTATAGTATTCTGTCTCAACTTCAGGGCTGTTTTCTTCTTTAATTAAGCTAAAGCCCATCATGTGAAAAATTGAGACTATTTCATTTATTGTAAGTGTTAATGGGTGCTGTTTTCCATAGGGGATGAAGTCCCCGGGCAACGTTACATCAATTTTTTCAGATTCCAGCTTTTCTGATAAGTTTTGTTTATAAAGTATTTCGTGCTTTTGTTCCAGGCTGTTTTCTATTTCCTCGGCGGTTTTATTTGCTATTTCGCCGATAATTGGCCTTTCTTCAGGGGACAGGTCTTTAACTCCACGCCTAATGGTGTTTAGTTCGCCCTTCCTGCTTAAATATTTAATTCTTATTTCCTGCAATTCCTTTAAATCGGCCGCATTATTTATTTCTTCAAGTGCCTGATTCTTTAACTGTTCGAGTTTGGCTTTCATGATTTTGTCCTTTTATGACATCAATTTTTTCATGAGAAAATATTAACATGAATAAAAATATAGTTTTAATCGGGCTTATGGGATCAGGGAAGTCCACGATAGGAAAGTGTCTGGCCGAAAAAACCAGCATGGAATTTTTTGACACAGATGAATTAATTATACAAAAAGCCGGAAAACCAATTAGCAAAATATTTGAGGATGCGGGAGAGCCATTTTTTCGTGATCTGGAATCGGAAGCAATAGAAGAAGTTTCGAAAAAGCAGAATGCTGTAATTTCTACAGGCGGCGGTGCAGTACTGCGGGACGAGAATATGGAAAATCTTAAAAAATCAGGCATTTTATTCTTCCTGCAAGCCTCGCCAGAAACGCTTTATGAGCGGGTAAAAGATGATAAATCCCGGCCTCTCTTGCGTGGAGATGATCCGGCAGGTATCCTGAGAAGAATTCTTATTGCAAGAACGCCTTTTTATGAACAGGCTAATTTCAATATAAATACGGAAAATTCAACAGTAGAACAGGTTTGTGAAGAGATTTTAAGGTTATACTATGGACATTCTAATTAAAAACGGCTTTGTGGCCACATCAAAAGAAACAAAAATCGCTGACATACTTATAAAAAACGGTAAAATACACACAGTTGGCGAGAACATAACTGATGAAGCCGCAAAAATCATCGACGCTACTAATATGCTGGTAATGCCAGGCGGCGTGGATGTACACACCCATCTGGATATGCCCTTTATGGGGACCACCACGAGCGATGATTTTGAATCCGGTACTATCGCCGCAGCATTTGGCGGCACAACGAGTATAGTTGATTATGTAATGCCCAAAAAGGGAGAAAGCCTTAAAAAAGCTATTGATAAATGGCAAAAAAAAGCTGCTGGTAAGGCTGTGATTGATTATGGCTTCCATGTTTCTATTGTACCCCCGGTGCATAAAACAATAAAAGAGCTGGAATCTCTTGCTGAAGCAGGCATTACCAGCGTTAAATACTTTCTTGCATATAAAGACGCCCTTATGCTGGATGATGCAAGTCTGTATAACTTGCTTGAGGAAGCCAGGAAACATAAAATTCTGGTGTGCGTGCATGCAGAAAACGGTGAAATAATTGATTTTCTAACAAAAAGGTTTTTAAAAGAGAAAAAAACCGCACCTATTTACCATGCCTACTCGCGGCCGCCGGAACTAGAAGGCGAGGCCGTATCAAGGGTTATAAAGCTGGCAGATATGACGAAAACCCCGGTTTATTTTGTTCATTTATCTACAAAAGACAGTATGAGAGAAATTAAACTAGCAAAAAAAGATAAGCAAGCGGTTTTTGCGGAAACTTGCCCTCAATATATGCTGTTGTCAGAAAATAAATATTTTGAAAAGAGTTTTTTAGGGGCTAAATACATTATGTCCCCACCGCTTAGAAGGTTCAAACACTGTGATTACCTTAAAAAGTCATTGTTGAATGATCATATTGACGTTATAGCAACGGATCACTGCTCATTTAACTTTAATAAACAGAAACAGCGTGGAATGAGGAATTTTACGCAGATACCTAATGGAATCCCCGGCATAGAAACCCGCATGCCGCTTATGTACAACGAAATGGTCGTTAAAATGGGGATGAGCGTAAGTAAGTTTGTGGAAATTAATTGCACAAGACCAGCAAAAATGTTTGGATTAAAGCAAAAAGGCGACATTAAACCCGGCAAAGATGCTGATATTGCGATATGGAACCCTGATTTAATCTGGAAAATTAAAAAAAGCAAATTGCATGAAAGAGTGGATTACACGCCATTTGAAGACATGGCAATTACTGGAAAGCCCGTTATAGTTTTATCTCGCGGCGAGATAATAGTGGAGAATAATGAATTAAAAGTAAATGCAGGCCACGGGCAGTACATAAAGAGAGAAATATCAACACTTGCGTATTAAGTATGCGGCAAGAAATTTTTATATTAAAATTTTTATAATTATTAATTTGGGAGGAATATAATCGTGGAACTGGAAACTATAAAAACCGTTGACAATGAAATAGCTGAGCTGATAGGAAAAGAACTCGGCAGACAGAGAAACACTATTGAGCTGATAGCTAGCGAAAACTTCACCAGCCCTGCGGTTATGGCTGCATGCGGAACCGTCTTGACGAACAAATACGCAGAAGGCAAGCCCGGCAAACGATTCTATAATGGTTGTGAAATAATCGACGAAATTGAAACCCTGGCACAGGAGCGGGTTAAAAAGCTCTTTGGCGTAGATCATGCCAACGTCCAGCCCCATAGCGGCGCACAGGCAAATATGTCGGTGTTTTTATATGCCCTGAAAGCTGGCGACAAAATACTTGGTATGGACTTATCAAACGGCGGACACCTTACACATGGCTCTCCTGCAAACTTTTCAGGTATGTATTTTGATGTTGCTTCATATGGTGTCAACAGCGAAGGCTATATAGACTATGAAAATCTTGAAAGACTTGCTTGTGAACACAGGCCAAAAATGATTATCTGCGGAGCTAGCGCGTATGCAAGAACTATTGATTTTAAAAGATTTAAGGATGTTGCAAATAAAGTCGGAGCATACCTTATGGCTGACATTGCCCACATAGCAGGCCTTGTGGCAACCGGCCATCACCCATCACCGGTAAGTTACGCTGATTTTATAACCACAACCACCCATAAGACATTGAGAGGTCCACGCGGAGGTGTTGTAATGTGTTCAGCAGAACATGCCCAGGGAATAGATAAAGCTGTTTTCCCGGGAATACAGGGCGGTCCGCTTGAACACATAATCGCTGGCAAAGCAGTGGCATTTAAGGAAGCGTTACAACCTGAATTTAAAGAGTATTCTGCAAATATAATTAAAAACGCTCAGGCATTAGCAGAAACACTGGTTAATAATGGAATCGACCTTGTAAGCGGAGGCACTGACAACCATTTAATGATTGTAGACCTGAGAAAATTTGACCAGACAGGAAAAGACATCAGCAATATTCTCGAAAAAGTAAATATAACAGCTAATAAAAACACCGTGCCAAACGATCCAAAGAGCCCGTTTGTGACCAGCGGTGTAAGGCTCGGCACACCGGCAATAACCACAAGAGGATTTACAACTGACGATATGAAAAAAGTCGGAGAAATAATAGCTGAAGTAATTAAAAACCCTGAAAACGAGCAAAAGCTGGCTGAATTAAAGCAAAAATCAATGGAACTCTGCGCTAAATACCCGTTATACCCTAATATGTAAAAAAGGAAGTTTAATAATGGACGAATTTGAAAAACGAATGGAAATAATAGCCGAAGTGTGCAGCAAAAGGGAATTTACAGCACGCGAACTGTTCAATGCTTTTGATGTGGACGGGGATAGCGTAATTACCAAAGCTGATCTCAAATTACTGGCCGGTAGTGATGGAGATAAAGAGCATTTTTCCAAAAATGACCTGAAAAACCTCTACGCACACGTGGGTAAAAAGATTTGCAAGGAAGTTTGCCAGATAATAGAAGAAGATTCCGGCAATGAGTACATAACTATTGACGAGTTGCTCAAGGTTTTAGACAAAAACAATGATGGAAAAATAAAATTTGGGGATTTTTTAAGAATCGCTAAAAAAGACGGGGATTTTATGTTCATCACAAGACAGGAACTGGAAGCAGAATTCAAGGAATTATGGAAAAATCCTGCGGAGCAGAAAAGTTTTCTTGAAAGATTATTTGATTAAGCAAGCTTTTTCCTGACAAATACAAACATCACCGCCATAACCACCATGAGTATACCTGCAATGGTGAAATTTCCTGATATTCCCCTTATAAGTAAAGGAGAAAAGAACTGCCCAAGATAGAAACAGGTTGTTAACCCGCCGAACGCCCTTCCTGTAAATTCAAAGTTGCTGATTGATCCTACCCATACTCTTAAATTGGGAACAACCAGCCCCATTCCCACACCAGCTACCATAAGCCCTACCACTGAAAATAAATACTCAGGATAGGATGAAATAACTATATATCCTGCTCCTATAATGAGAAAAGGTATAATAAACAGATCTCTGAATGATAAACGATCTTTTATTTTTTTGTAGAAAATTGATGTGGTAGCTGAACAAATAGACACTATACACAGCGTAAAGGCGATATGTGTGTTGGTTATGGTCGGCATTATTGATTTTAAGTAAAAAGGAATTTGAAGGGGTATCATATAAAAGAAAGCCATTAAAAAAAAGGCTGCCAGGTAAATTTTGGCATACTTTTTTAAATCAAAAACATTTATGTTTGTAGAAATAGTTCTTTTTATGTCAGGCTCATCTATAAATATTGCAAACAAAATAAGCAGCACAAGTGGGGAAAGATACACCAGAAAGGTATTTCTCCAGTAAGAATCAGCTAAAAAGCCTCCTATTAAGATATAAAATAGCCCCCCATAACCTATAAAAGAAGATTGAATCCCCATCATCCTGCTCAACTCAGGCCCTTTATAATAGTCTGTAATAAGCGCGCTGCACCCTGTTATTACCCCGGAAACTGCTATGCCCAGAATTGCTCGACTTATGAGCAAATCATAAATGGAAGTTGCAAAATAACCGGCTGTTCCTGATAATACATAAACAATAATGCTGTATAGGACAACCTTTTTTCTGCCGTATTTGTCTGTAAAATAGCCAATAAAAGGCGAACTGGCCACAATAAAAAGAGCGGGTAAGGTAAGAACAAGCTTTACCAGCAGGTCAATATTAGGCGTATCAATAAAAGCCTCTTTAATTTTAGGCAACACAGGCGCGAGGGTAAAGTCGGCCATAATGACCAGGGTGCTGGTTATGAGTAAGATCAGGGCTCTCATTGTTAACTATTGCAACAGCCTGAGCGCCTCTTCAAGAAGCTGCATGTTAGTTTTAATGAGTTTATTCGTCAATTCCATCTTCATTTTGGCTTCCTGGAAATACGTAATATTGGCCTTAAAATCAGTGTTTGCCATCTCAATAAGCCCGCTTCTGATTTCACCTCTTCCTACAACAGGCTTGCCGGATTCTTCATTTTCCATAAAATAACCGGATCCCACCTGCGTCATAGCCGGTGCATTGTGGAAATTCATAACAGCCAGCTTGTATAGAGGTACTTTTATTTTGCCGCTGTCAGCCTTTCCATAAAGAACGCCATCTCCCTCGATTTTATATTCTTCGTATTTTCCAAGGTATTTCCCGTTACTCGGGTCAATCCACAGCTTAATTTCTGTTGTAGGGATCATTGCCAGATTATCTTCCGCTTTTGCCATTCTTGGATCGCTATAAGACGGGACACCTGCCTGAATTTCTCCTTTATCATTAAGGATATACCCCTGTACTGAATGACCTTCTTTTGTTCTGTAAACTCCTTCAGAATCAAAGGTGAATTCTCCAAGCCTGGTGTATAAAACCTGGTTTTTAGGTGTTTTTGTAACAAAAAAGCCCTGACCTTCGAGAAATACGTTCTCGTCAGATGTGCCAGGAGTAGACTTGCCCTGGCCTATATGCACCCTTAAATCTTCGAGTTCTGCCCCGTCCAGAAAATTTTTGAAACTGGATCGGAATTCCCGATAGCCAGGGGTGTAAATATTAGACAGGTTAAGTGTTATCTGGTCTATCCATTCCTTGGTAACTGCCTGCGTATTGATTGCTGTAACAAAGGAATCTCTCATTTGTTGCCTCCTTTATCTCTTTTATTTTTATTCTGATTTTTATTATCGTCCCGGTAATAAATTTCCTCGTAGGGCAGGCCTTCTGCATCCATTTTTTGCTTCAGGGCAGGAATACTACTTTTTAGCGCATATTCCATAGCAGCATCGTTTGAAATAAACTCTGCTGTTAGCTTGCCATCAGTATTAATTTTAAGAATAACCGCAGAATCCCCTTCAAAGCTTAATCTTACCGGCTTCTGGGTATTAAACGAATATTCAACAAGGTTAAACAGTCCCTTTGAAAAATTGAGTGTTTTGTATGAAACCTGCTGCACGCCTTCTTCTTGCGGGTTTATATAGCTAACCTGCATATCCTTCGGGGTAATGCTGTCTATGCTGATTTCTGTTTTTTCCGCGCATAATTTTAAGAATTGAATATCTTCTTTCCTCATGGAATCAAGATTTAAAGTTGGAATCTTACTCTTGGCATTCTGTGTTTTTCCCAGCCCTGAAAGAACAGTTTTAAAGTCAGGAGCATTATTTGGCAGGTTATCCGGTTGTATTTTAAGCATCTCTACATTAAGCATATTTACAAATGCAGCCAGAAAATTATTTGTATCATTGTTTTTTTTGTCTTCAATTTTCATTTAAAAGCTGCCTTTCTTCTTCTGATAATCTCTGTATTTCCTCTGCTTCTGCTTCTTCTGCCATTTTTTCCCTCATTTTTGCAAAATGCTTCTGCCCCGCGACTTCGTCCAGGCGTTTCATTTCAGTTTTTCGTTCTTCCTCTTTATACTGTTCATGGGCTTTTTCTTTATGCTTTTCCATTACGTTGACTTCTTTTTCCATTTCCCGGAGTTTTTCTTTTTCCTGTTCCAGTTTTATTATTGCCTGTTCTTTTTCTTCCTCCAGTGCTTTTATAATGTCGTCAAGGTGCTTAATGTATATATCGTAACTTTCCATTAATGTGTGGTGGGCTGAATAAATGGTTTTTCTTAATTGAATTACAGCTTGGACGTTTTTATCTATTTCTGCCTGAATCCTGGCTACTTCATTCTGTGCCTTAATTACTTCATTTATCTGTTCTTCCTTTTTCTGGATTCTGTACTTAAGTACTTTGTCCAACCTGTACTTAAAAGGCACAATAATTCCTCGATATATTTCACCATAATAATTTTGAAGGAATTCCCAATATGTTATAACCTCCAGGCGTATGAATATGTTTTAAATTTTAATAATGGTTTTGAGAAATTCCATAAAATCATTTAGAAGGAATAGTGGCGTATTTACGCCAAAATATTAAATTTTTGTTAAAAAATGTAACAGATATATATATTAGATATATAAAAAATAGCAATTTTTTATATCAAGCAGTTTTTATATATATACAAGAGGTTAATAAAAAAGAAGAGATCTAAAAGACAGTAATAACAAAGAATTATAAAATATCCTCCTCCCTTCCTTCCTTACAAAACTTACCAAATATCCCCTACAGCAAAGCTTCAACAGGATTTGGTGAATGAGACAGCGTAAAAACTGTCTTTTTTTATTTGGAATGGTTGATTCTTAAGAAAATAGGCTGGGTCAATTTAAATTGACCCAGCCTACAGAGCTTCTTAATATATTTTCCTATTCTTTCTCAGCATTTTCTTCGTTTACAAAAGGATTATTTTCAAGTTTAATTCCTTTTTCTTTAAGAGCTTGCTCTATTACTTCTCCTGCTTCTTCAATTTCTTTAAGGCCATCTTTTCCGAAAGTTTGCTCCATTGCTTGTTCCATTTGCACAGGGGCGTTGTAACCTTCTTTAAAAAGGGCTCCAGTAAGTCCAATAACTCCTAAGAATGTCGCCACAAAAGCGGCCTTAAGGGGCATGGGAATCGGTTTATCAGAGTTTTCAAAATATCTTTGCCAATCCGCTGGGGTTTTTACTTCATTTCTATTATGACCAAAATGAAGTCTTTTTGCATAATCATAACTTTGAACGTTTCCTAATCTGCCAATCATGTTCTCTTCCTTTCGTTACTTTTATCTACCTACATGTTTGTGAATTTGATTTCTACTACTTTTATAAAAAACGTGAAGGAAAAAATTGACATTCCAAAGAAGAGAATTTCACCCCCTCTCGCGAAAACCCTTGCTACATCTAAAAAACTAATCTTAATAGTTGTTTACATTACACTCTAAATTTGTAAATCAGTCACGCCTACATCGTCAAGAATGACGATATCTAGTAATCACGCCCCAAATATGGTATAATAACATTGATAACTTTTATATCACTGCCCCATTTCTGAGAATCAGAAATAAAACCAAAAAAAATGAAAAAAAAGTGTAAAAAAGTGTAAAAAAATCTACTTTTTTCGGATTATCAGAAATTCAGTCCTGTTATACGTTATACCATCACTATCCTGGCCAGGGTTGAAAAGAATCCGACTAACCAGTCTAAAAATACTATCCCGCCTAGCACAGGGACGAAAATAAACAGCAATATCCTTTCTGAAGAAAGGTCATAAGCTTTTATAATTGCAAAAAGGGTTAAAATTGTTGTCCATATCCAGACCCCAAGACCCGCCAGCACGCCTATTATTCCTGTTAAAAGGCCGCCGGTTTTAAAAAGTGCAATTGGTCCCATAAAAATCCAGGGCAACAGGGCAAAAGCTGATAAAGTAAGAAAAACTTCAAGTCTACCGCCTCTTTTGAATATAGAGGCTATCATTTCAATAAAAAATGCGAAAAAAGCCCACTTAATTATCCCTGAAAATGCTGCGGATATAATATTGAAAAAACTCCATGCATTAAGATTAGCAACATTGAGAAGCGGGCTTATTATGCTTATTGCAATAACAATAGCCAGACTTATTATTAAATTTGTGTTTTGTTTAAGCCTTTCGAATGTTTCAGAAGGATAAAACAACGCCCCATATACATTTTCAAGAAACATAACTCTTACTCCCAAATAAATAGCGGTTGACGGGGATATTTCCTGCTTACAGGAACAAAAGATTCAAGTCCATTTCCAAAACCATTTATTTTTGGAATAAGCTTGTCTGACATTTGCAGGAAAATTCCTTCAAACCCTGAAGGCTTACTATAATTAACAACCGGGAGATCCCTTCCTTTTATTATTCCCTTAATATCTTCTTCTACCTGACTCAAGCTGCCCAGCTTGTCCACGAAGCCGTATTCCAGTGCCTGCTCTCCGGTAAAAATTCGCCCATCCGCATATTTTTGAAGATTTTCCTTGGTTAAATTCACTTTTTTCAATTCATACTTGTCGTTTCTGTTTATTCTTCCCTCAATAATTGCATTAAGGAATTGTTTATAAGCATTATTAATAAGATTATTTAGAAGTTCTTTTTCATCCGGTTTTAAAGGCCTGTAGATGTTGCCGACATCCTTATATTTGCCGCTTTTAATTATTTCTGATTTCACGCCCAGTTTATCATTTAAAAGACTGCTGGCGTCGATTGTTTCCATTATTACTCCGATACTTCCCGTTAAAGTGCCCGGGTTTGCGTAAATTCTATGTGCTGCACTGGCTATATAATACCCGCCGCTGGCTGCTACGTCTGCCATAGAAACAACAACAGGCATTTTTTCTCTTAATTTTAAAATAGAATCATAAATTTCCTGCGACATAGCAACAGTGCCGCCCGGGGAATTTATCCTTAAAATCACTGCTTTTACGCTTTTGTCTTCATAAGCTCTTTCAAGTGATTTTAAGACGTTTCCTGCTGAGGAGAAATCCGTAAAAAAGCTATCAGCGCTGGACTTGGAAATAGGGCCTTCCAGCTCGATCAGGGCTATTTTATTTCCCGGCGTTGTAAAGCCTCTAAAGAAAGTTGGTTGTGAGGGAGGAGGACAGGCAGTTTTAATCCCCTGTTTTTTACTGGCATTTATCAGGCCTATTATAATACTGAATATACATAGCCCCAGTATTATCAACGAAATAAGTCTTACTTTCATTTATCTCAAATCTCCTTTTAATTTATGTAGCAAATTTTTCAAAATGCGTTAACTGCTCGGTAGTGCCAAGTATAATTAAACAGTCATTTGCCTGCAATATGGTATCAGGTGGAGGACTGGTTATATATTTACCTTTTCTTTTAATAGCCACTATTATTACTCCGGTTTTTTGCCTGATTTCAGAATCATAAATTGTTTTGTTTTCAAGTGGAGAACCTGCTTTTAAATAAGACTGCTCCATCTCCAACTCAAGCTCATGGCCCTTTGTATGAACCACAACATCAAGAAAATCTGTAACATCAGGCTTGATAATCGAAGAAACCATTCTCCTGCCGCTTATTTCATAGGGCAGGATTATTTTATTCGCTCCTGCTTTTTTAAACTTCACTTCATTTGAGGATTTAATGCATCTAGTCACTATTATCAGGTCACGATTCAGATTTCTGGCTGAAAGTGTAAGATAAAGGTTATCCACGTCATCACTTAAAGCGCATAATAATCCTTTAGCCTGGGATACATTAGCTTTCTCTAGTGTTTCGTCCTCTGTAGCATCACCAATAACATACGGAATGTCGATTTCCTGTGCGCTTGCTTCAATAGATGGGTCTTTATCAACAATAACAAAGTCCATTTTGTTATACTTAAGCTGAGCGGCTATTTCATTACCTGTTCTTCCGTATCCGCAGAGTATAAAATGATTTTTAAAGTTTTTAAGTCGTTTTTCCATATTTTGTTTTCTTATAACTTTTTCAAGATTAAAGTTTGTCATCGTGCTTGCGAATTCAGTAGCAAGATATAAAAATAATATTACCCCAAATAATATATAAATTATAGTGAATATCCTGCCCGCATCAGACAGAGGGTGCACAAAGCCGAAACCAACAGTAGTAAGGGTTTGCACGCTCATAAAAACAGCATCAAGAAAATTCCACTTTTCTATAAGCATATATCCGGCAGTACCAAAGCTAACCAGAAGAATTAGTAGTAAAAAGATTCTAACAATAAAGTTTTTTAGTAACATGGGTTATCTTTTATCCTCAATACGTCATTCCGAACTTGTTTCGGAATCTTTCCAGAAAACAACTCCAAGCAATAATTTGCGACATAGAAAGACCCTGAAATAAATTCAGGGTGACGGTTTTTTTTATTTTATTAAAAATTTTCATTTTATTATATTACCTTGAAATTTAATTTAACAGACTTTATAATATAAATGTACAACCTCGGATGTTCTCCCTGCTTTTAGCATAGTCGCCGGGGTTTTTGGTTTTTAAAAATAAAAATTTTTTTCATTTTATCTCTTATCTCCAAAAAAGCCTTTTATAAGTTCCCCGCATTCTTTTTCCATTATACCGCCAATGATTTTAGGCTTGAATTTTATATATTCAGTCATATTTAACACTGACCCGAATGCTCCGTATAAAGGATCATAAGCTCCAAACACTACTTGTGATATTCGGCAGTAATTGGAGGCTGAAGCACACATTGGACAAGGTTCTAGTGTAACATAAAGGGTTAAATCATCCAGCCTCCAATTACTGTATTTATGTGTCGCCTGCTTTATAACTATTATTTCAGCGTGACTCGTAGGATCATTGTCAGCTTCTTTTTTATTGTGCGCTTTGGAGATTATTTCATCATATTTATTGACCAAGACCGCACCTACAGGTACATCTTTACCTGATTTTCTTGCTTCAAAAAAAGCTATTTCCATAAAATGTGTGTGTTTTGCTGTGTATTTTGTCATAAAAAGTAGTGAAATTTTATATAAAATGTATTATAATATAGATGTTAAATAGTTTTGTGAAAGATGAAAAAATATCTAAAATTATATTTAATATTTAGCATTTTTTTATTATTTTGCACAGGATGTAATATAAAAGATAATAAATCATTTATTAAAATTGGGAATGAGGAAGATGTTAAGGGTAAAAGTTCAAGTATTGTAAAATATAAAAACGGGGCGGTTATTATAAATGATGGCGATTCTGGCAGTTCTAATGATTCAGACAATCGGTTTGAGAGAGATGATGTAAATTTTGGGCCTGGAGAAATAAAGTTTGGAGAAGGATAAGGTTTCACAGCTTATAATACAAGTTTTAACAGAGGAATTAAGTGTTCAGGAAGCCATAAAGGCTTTCCCTAATCATTCTGAAGACGAATCTCTTAAATGTGCATTTCATGCGCTCCTGCATTACGAGGCTGATGAGGATTACAGAGAAAAAGATCCTGAATATGCAGATGAGCAGATTGATCATCTGGAAAACATTGCAATCTTGCTTAAAAATAATGAGTCTTTGCCTGTAAATATAATAGAAGAATACAGGAAATATTATGAAGATGTGCCTGTATTGAGTCAAAAAGGGTGGAAGAATATAATAAAAAGCCTTTTGAGGCTGACTATATAGCCTTAACTACCTCTTTAACCAGCGCCACAAAATCCTTTTCAACTTTTTTGGTTACCTGAATCACTTCTTCATGGCATAAAGGCTGGTCAAGTATGCCGCAAGCCATATTGGTTATGCAAGAAATCCCCAATATATCCATCCCTGCGTGTCTTGCTGCAATAACTTCAGGAACCGTTGACATTCCGACAGCCTCCGCCCCCAGTGAGCGGAACATCCTGATTTCAGCAGGGGTTTCATAACTTGGGCCAGTAACAGCTATATATACACCTTTTCTAAGGTTAATTCCCAGCTTTTTTGCGGACTGCTCTGCAATATCTATAAAATTTTTGCTGTAAGCTTCACTCATATCAGGAAACCTTACGCCTAAACTGTCAATATTCGGCCCAATAAGTGGATTATTTCCGGTTAAATTAATGTGATCCTCAATTATCATAAGGTCACCTGGCGTAAAACTCTTGTTTATACCACCTGCCGCATTAGTAACAATCAGAGTTTTAACGCCTAATAACTTCATCACTCGTACAGGATATACTATTTCCTGAAATGTATGCCCCTCATAATAATGCAAGCGCCCTTGCATGGCAATTATACTTTTGGAATTTAAAGTGCCAACTATAAGATTTCCGGCGTGTCCCTGGATAGTGGAGGTTTTAAATCCCGGAATTTCAGCGTATGGAATCTTTATTCCGTCTATTTCATTAGCGAGCTGTCCGAGTCCTGAGCCAAGAATGATACCTATGTCGGGCTTAATCCCTAACGGAGCGATTTTTTGATTAATATAGTCAGCAGAATTATTCATGTTAATCTCCCTGTTGGTATTTTATCTCAAAAAAATTTATGTTATAAAGGTCGTTATGGAAAATGAACATCAAAAAGATCATCAAACTCCAGTGCCAGTTATACCAATGAGGGATATAGTTATATATCCTCAAATGATGGCGCCTATCTTTATATCAAGAAAAAAATCCCTCTTAGCAATTGAAAATGCTATCTTAACCGAAAAGCACCACGTCATCCTGCTTGCCCAGAAGGATCCTTCGATAGAGGAGCCTGAACCGCAGGATTTGTATGAATACGGGATGCTGGTAAAAGTTGTACAGCTCCTTAAATTCCCTGATGGAAGTGTTAAAGCACTTGCTGATGGGCTAAACAGGGTTAAAATTTTAAATATTGAAAAAACAGATGATATATTAAACGCTAATTATGAGGTATTGCACGAAACAAAAGTTGAAAACGAAGAAGTTAATGCGCTTTTGAACCTGACAATAGATAAATTCAGGGAATATATAAGAAAAACAACAAAAATTAACGCTGAAAGTTTTGTATCACTTGAAGAAATAAAAGACGCAGGGAAGTTATCAGACATAATAGCAACCTATTTATCGGTTGATTTATCAGAAAAGCAGAAAGTTATTGAGATTTTAGATATCTACGAAAGGCTTGAACACGTAAGCAAGCTGCTTTCAAAGGAAATCGAGCTGCTCGGCATAGAAGAAGCACTTCAGGAAAAGGTTAAATACAGACTTGGAAAATCCCAGAAAGAATACCTTTTAAGAGAGAAATTACGTGCAATCAAAGAGGAACTCGGTGGAGAAGAAGGCGTTGATGAAGTAGAAGAACTATTAAACAGGGTTAAATCTGCTAACGTGCCTCAGTATGTTAAAGATAACCTTATTAAAGAAGTTAATAAGCTTGGCAGGATGTCTTTTTATACGGCTGAGACTTCTGTTATAAGGACATACGTGGATACCGTACTCGACTTGCCATGGGAAAACCGTACAGAGGACAGGCTTGATATAGAAGAAGCAAAAAATATTCTTGATGAAGACCACTACGGACTCGAAGACCCAAAAGAGAGGATTTTAGAGTTTCTTGCGGTAAAAAAACTCTCTCAGGCCCCACAGGCAACCATAATTTGTTTTGTAGGCCCGCCCGGAGTAGGAAAAACTTCACTTGCACGCTCTATTGCACGCAGCCTTAACAGAAAATTATCCCAGGTAAGCCTTGGCGGGATTAACGACGAATCCGAAATACGAGGCCACCGTAGAACATATATAGGATCAATGCCTGGTAGGATAATCCGGGCAGTCCAGACTGCGGGCACTAAAAACCCTGTTATTGTGCTGGATGAAATAGAAAAAATGCTGCCAAGCCACATGGGTGATCCCACCGCCGCAATGCTTGAGGTGCTTGATCCTGTGCAAAACACCCATTTTACTGACCATTACATCGACATGGAGTTTGATTTATCTGAAATATTCTTTATTGCAACCGCAAACAGCGTTGACTATCTTTTCAAACCACTAAGAGACCGGCTTGAGGTTATTAGCTTGCCCGGTTATACAGAAGAGGAAAAGGTTAATATAGCCCGCAAATACCTTGTACCAAGACAGTTAAAAGCAAACGGTATTCAACTTGAACAGCTTGAATTTAGCGATGAAGTTATAAGGGAAATAATTAATAAATACACAAGAGAGGCGGGCGTCCGGGAACTCGAGCGCCATATTGCGAAAGCTTGCAGGAAAGCAGCTGTTGAAATCGTTAAAAATTCTGAAATAATAATAAAATTGGAACTACAAAATCTGACGGATTATCTTGGCGCATATCGATATGTCAGAGCGGCCGCTGAAAAAGAGCCGCAAGTAGGACTTGTACATGGTCTTGCATGGACTGAAGTCGGAGGCGAGCTTTTAGAAATCGAAGCCAGTATTATGCCAGGCAAAGGGAATTTGAACCTTACCGGTCGGCTTGGAGAGGTTATGAAAGAATCTGCCCAGACAGGTTTTAGTTATATAAGAAGTAATTATGACAAACTCGGGCTTGCTGCTGATTTTCAGGAAAAA